>Ga0208161_1000077_pt1 | contig 47064 bp, 45 predicted proteins | sample CB_VirMetaG_3_FD_184538 | JGI IMG/M metagenome (GOLD analysis project Ga0208161, IMG submission 184538) | Freshwater to marine saline gradient viral communities from Chesapeake Bay - CB_1508_1S Viral MetaG (SPAdes) (version 4) | ecosystem: Environmental > Aquatic > Marine > Coastal | place: USA... | reverse complement strand
AAGATTAATTAATTTGAGATTTTATTTTCTCATTATAGATACATAGTTTTTCTCACTTTTTTAGGCTAAATTTTTAGACAAATTCCTTTAATAAAGCCACGGTAAGCATAAACCAAGAAACAGCATTAAGCATTATAAGCGCTCGATCTTTCCAAATAACAGCTACCCAACACCACAAGCTAACACCTAACCATCCAAAACCAAGATCAAAAAATCTGTATTCTGGACCCGCAGATCTCATGGCTAGAGAAATTAAAATGATAACAGAGGCTACCCATTTTAAATACCAGTCAAAATTTTCAGGATACCAATTATCATCAATTTTCATAAAACCTCCTTTAAGATATTTCTCATTATAGATACATAGTTTTTCTCACTTTTTTCGCGTAAAAAACCCCCTTTCGGGGGTAATTTATGCATCAGTAGGGTGTCTTTTAGTCCAAAAAGTTAAACTATATTTAACACCACTTAATAGCTTTTCACAAGTATGACCATGCGTAACTTGTCCGGGAAACAAAATCATGTCACCTACGGGTACCTTAGTGTTACATATGTCTTGCCTTGGGAAATATAATCTTGCGCCCGTGTAAGCATCATTGAGCTTTACACTGCCTGTTACAAGGCTAGCGTCATGATGTAGAGGTAAATCTCTTTGTGTATCTAATGCGTATCGCATTAAGAATGCATCTCGTAAACCATAATGTTGAATTGGAAACCATAAAGACTCATAAAGCGGTCCAATTTCCTCATCAAATATATCTGAAAATTCTTGCCATAATCCAATTTCACTTACTCGTATTTCTTGAGCAGGAAATTTGTCTCCCGGCAAAGGATTCCAATTTCCATTTTTATCGCCTAACTCTATTAGATAATTACACATCTCTTTACTAAGAAAAGAGCAAGTGTACATATCTCGATCTAATTGTTGTTTAACTTCTGGCTTTAAAAATTTTAAATTTTTAGAAATGTTAAAAGTTTGACCTTTAAATTTCCTTATATAAAGATTATCTAAACGCTCCAAAGCGTAGTTACCACCATTTCCGTGATAAATACAAGAAAAACATTTAGTTTCAGGATTGTAAATCATTTCATTTACAAGATCTGCTTTATCAAAATTAGTTTGAAAAATATAGCATTCTGTATCAAGTTTAATTCTATTTTTATTTTGAAGATATTTTAAGGTGTAATACCGTTGATCATCTTCTGAGTTACCTATTGGTGTTTCTATTATCTTTTTAATAGCTTTACAATGGCCTATAAAAGTTCCAGAATTTAGATACTTAAATCGAGTGTGAGCTGTAAATTCATCTGCTAATTCGGGATCTGGCCAACAGACCAGTTCTGCACTAAAAAGTATACTAGCGTTAAACGATAAAAATCTTTGGTGAATCTCATCTAAATCTTGAGCAATAAAAGTGTCGTAACCGTCTAGAAACAATATAAGATCGTCATCGTCACACTCTTCCAAGGCCTCTCGCAGTAAATTGATTTTAATGCCACCACCAATACTTGACATATCAAAACTTTCAGTATTTTCACCTAGAATATTTAAATCAATTCCGTAGTGATTACATGAATTAATTAGCCTGTACGCTTTTTCTTTTTCAGTAGCCACTGTAAATACTTTTAAATGCTCAAAAGGAAAATAATCCCCATCACCATGCAACTCTACATCCGTTGCTGACTCTTCTCTTGAAAGCTGAGTGGCTAAGCTTTTCTTAAAAGCAATGGGGCTTAACTGATCAAAACAACGAGAAATTAACTCATCAACCGGAATACCCTTGTAGACACTAAGAGAATCTAATAAAGCCTCAGCGCCTTTTGGAGTAATACCGTAAGCATGTGTTTGGTAAGCAAACCCTGGTATTACATAACTACCAAGGTCCTCCTTTATTTCTGCCATTTCATTATAACCAAGATAAACAATATTGTAATTGTTACTAGCTAATAATAGTTTTACTTTTTCTTCGTTATAGCCTGATTGAAAAACAACATCATCTTCTAAGATTAAAATTGGTTCATTTAATTCTACACACTTTTTCCATAAAGCAACGTGAGATGCTAAACAACCAATTTCACCTTTGGTAAGTCTGCGATTATATATAGGGTCAATCCACTCGTGATTAGGTAAAAATCCTAAATTACGAATTTCATCGTAATTTTTCATTTTATAGCCGTTATAGGCATCAAACCACTCAAAAGAAGAAGAATTTGCATCGACAGCCCATGAGTTTGTTTTAGTAAAATGCTCTCTTCGATCTTTTCTATGTAACAAATTTATACAGTATTTTTTCATTTAACTTTCCTAATTACCAAGTATCGGGTAAAAATTCTATCCTTTTCCAAATATTAGTTACACCATCGTAGTCTGCAGTACAAACGTAGAGGTGTGTATTGTTTATTGCAAAGAGCCCTTTTAAATCACCCGGGACCCCCGTTGAAGATAAGGGTTCACTTACTATAGTTATTTTTTGGTCTAGGATACTAGACAAATCAGTAATAGAAGAAATACTATGTGCATTTGGCTGTGTTCTACCAGTTAAAGAGTTATGCTCTAATCCAGAGATAGTTGATGTACCTGCAAGGCTAGGGCCTTCTCCTAAAGTATATACTTCTTCAATTCTCGCTTTAGATGTGTTATTATAGGAGTTAGCTGTTTTTATAATAAACCTATATAACGCTACTATTTCAGGCGTAGGCAATCCATAGGTTACCCATTTTTCGCTACGAGCGTCATTTAAATTAATATGTGATGCTTGCCCCATTAATAATTTTAAAGGGTGTCTAATATCATTAGTAGCTACTAAATAATAACAAACATATCCCCCATTACCGGATTCAACAAGAACACCTGTATCTGAAACAGAGTTTATATCATTATAATAAACTAATCCGGAAGGAGCATGAGGCCATTGCGCAGACTCAGCAGACATATCTATTTGTGCATAACGAGAATTACCTATGTAATGAACAACTGGAATATCTGTAGTGCCTTGTAATTTTTGCTCATAGTCTGAACTAGGGGTTTCTGAATGTACTATAATATGTTGTAAGTCTTCATCTGCAACTCTTGTTGAATTTACTACTTCAAAATTAGGAAAATCATCATCTTCTAAGGTATAAGATAAAGTACCGCCTGAAAACCACCGCATACCCTCGGCTAAATGTTCATAAAGTTGAAAAGTAGTATCCCTTGCAGAGCTATGCCTTTCATCACCTACAATAATAGCTTCTTGGTTTACTGAATCCCAGTAAATGTAGGAGATTAGTATTTCTCCTTGGAAATTAGGAAAAGCACCTACTGATAATTCATATAGACTTTCTAATTCAGGGTTATACATTATATAGCGACCACCATCAAGATTTGTTATCTCTATGGTTTTACTAGAAGTTACATTATAACCCTTTCCTAACAAATATACTTTTGCGCTAGAGTCTATATTCCAAGTAAAAGTTCTAGAAGCGTCATCAAACAAAAGAGAAGAATCTGTACGATTTTCTACTCCAGTCATATCTTTTGTAATAGCACCTATTTCCTCTAAGGTTGCACCCTCGCCTTGAGTACCTTGTGCACCTACTCTTGCTAAATCAACATCGTATACTATTTTGTCATAAGCAAAATCGTAAATAAGATTGTTAACTTTTAAATTAACCTCGCTAGTTCCTTTTTGTATTTCTAATTTGACTTCATTAGGTGATACGTTTAAATCAAAACTAGCGGGGTTTATAATAATGGTGTATGACATTTATGCCTCCGATGGACTGTAAAGTACCTCCACTAATCCGCGTAAAGGCTTCCAAACTTGCTTTGCATCTCCTACCCCACCATCATCAATTTCTAAACCTATGAAACCATAAACAGGGCTATCTGCAGTAGGAGCAATATTCCATGAATCAATTAAGTTTTCAGGAATTACCATTTTAAATTTATTATCTGTAGTTACACTATCAATGATAGGTAGCGTAGTAACTACTCCACCTGCTTGTGCTGTTTTAGGGACAGTTCCTGCACCATCATTTGCACCTTCTACTACTTTAGCAGTAATTGTTGAAGACGACAAATCGGTCATCCATCCTACTGTTATTTCTATTTGTATCTGTTCACCATCTACAATAGAGATTAAAGAAGTACCATCATCTCTAATTGTATCTTGTGAAGGGGACGTTATTCTAGAACGCCCCATTGCATTGCCCGACTTAGGGTTATTAATTCTTGCCATAACAAGCTCCTAGTTTAATTAGATGTCTTTAGTGTGAGGCACCAATATAGAAGCATCTTTAATACCATCATTAATTGTTGTAAGTTTTTCAGCAAGCTCAGTATCTACTGCTGTCGCTATTTCGTTTACGTTGGGTAGTGTACTAGCTGTACTTGCGTTGTTTAAAGCACTACCTGTAGTACCATTTGCAATATATTCTGCCATACTTGCTTTCCATACAGCCGCAACTAAATCTGCTATATTTTGTGCAGTAAGGGATTGTTCCTTATTAACTTGCTTAGATACAATATTAGAAACGCTGGCAGGGTATACTGGCGAATTAGGTGCATTATAATAAGCTGTATTAAAGTTATCAGAGTAAAGAACTCCGGTGACTCTTACTTTTTCTAAATCAATAATAAGCTTCCAATTATTAATTAGAAAGTAAAGGTCTCCGGCATATTGACCTGTTTCCACATCAATCGGGTCTCCCCCAACAGAACGTATTGCAGGTAGAAAAGTAGATCCAAAACCTTCTAAAAGCCAATTTTTCCAACTAGAATAAACATCTCTGCTAATGTCTAGCTCAGTAACACCTTCATTGACTATTATTAGTCTATTTGGACCATCAAAAGTAACCTTTCCTGCTATTAGCCAATAATCCCAATTATAGTTAAAGAAGGTATTTAACATTACTGAGACACCTCATTCCAATTAAGACGGAAATTAACTGTAATATCTCGATTAGAATCTACAGTAGGCGTAAGATCTGCACTTCCATAAGAATTACCTTTTGCAGAAAGACCAATTGGTTTTGCTACAATTGCAAAATACAAATGCTCTCCATAGCCTGAAACGATAAAACCTAAAGAGCCAGGCCCTGCTGTTTGGTTCCAAGTGTAGCTGTTACCATTGGTAGCATTACTAAGGCCGCTAGTATCTGCAGGGGTTGTATAAAGGTTATCCTCATACAATTCTGCATGTTTTTGGCTAATCATTCTTAAATAGTAGGTTTTACCTGCTCCGCTATTAATACCATCGTTTAATCCATAAGTAGAATCAGTTCCAATTAAGCCTAAAATACCTTCAAACTGAATAGGATTACCTTCCCTATGTAAACTAAAATCAGGGCCCCCATTAGCCTTAACTGTATCCACGTCTATTTCAATAACAGTAGGAATCCCTGCAGAAGGAGATTGTATAATTCTTTTAAGAGGACATCGGTTATTTCCACCTTCAGAACTAAACAGTTTAAATGCACCTTGCTGAATATTGGAATATTGTGCACCTAAATCTTCTCGCCCTGTTGCTCCTTTAAAATAAGAAGCTAATTGATGATAACCTGCTCCAAAATAGTTGACTAGCCCATTATTTTTATAGGAAGCTACTGCAGACTCAGGATCATTAGGTTCTATTTTAGTAAAGGGACCTCCCTCAGTATTTTCTAAAGTGATTACAGTTGAATTCCCAGATAGTACAGGATTAACATACACTTCTATTTCACAAAAAGCATCGCTACCGTCTTGGTGATATGCTAAAGCTTGCATAGATTGCGGTATGTATAACGTTCTATTTTTTCCTGTTTGGTTATCTAGAAAAAGGCGAGGGGTTAAAATTCCAACAAGTTGATATTCATTTTCTACATAGAAATGAAATCTAATTTGTTCTACACCAGTTAGTGGAGAACTTGGGGCTTGCGTTACAATAAGGGTAGTTGCATCAACAATTTCAACAACTTCGGTACCCATTACAAGAGCGCCACCTCCATTATCGTTTTCCATATGCAAGCGATAACCGGCTCTTAAGTTAGTTGTACTAGGGACGGTTAAGGTTGTTGTAGCACCTGTTACTCCGGTCGTAATTACACCTACACGATCTCCTTTACCTATGTCATTAAGTCCTTTCCAATCATTTAAATTGTTAGGATCAAAAGTAGTGCTAAAAGTTTCTAGCTGTCCACGACCAATACCTTTTAAATCAATATCAGCTTCTGCCGCAACCGCCGCACACCAAACTTTCATAGAAGAAGAGTTGCTCACTACTGCATTTAAAACATGATATTGTCTGAAAGATAAAGGCAAAGCTCCCGATTGAGAATGAGGAATTCCCCCGTTATCATCGTGGTAATACTCGTGAACTACTACCCGTTGGCCTTTGTGGTAAGTTCCAAAACGTACACGGCCTGCCCCTAACCATTGTATATCTACCCACCAAATATTATCATTTGTTAGGTCTAGTGCTTTTCCAGAGTCGCCTTTACCATCAAGTGGGTCTTTATTCCAACCGTCAATAGAAGTTGTGTCTTCTACCCAATTTAAACCACTTAGTGTAAAGGTTTTTGTGTAATTACGACCCATTCGGATTTCTTTAACAGAACCGCTTGTTTTGGACCTAATTACAAATTCAAAATTATCTCCAGAGGTACTAATTTGTTCTTCATTAACTCGGAAAAAATATCCATTTGCGTCATCAAAGTAGCCCCACTCTCTAATAACCCCTTCTTGTCCACTGTCTCCTGAAGCAACAGTCATGATAGCAAGCTGACTTACTCCTGGAAAATAGTGGTGATATGTATTTGAGGTATGATCTACAGAAATATCTCTAGTGTTATTTCGACTTGTTGCAGTACCTGCAGGAGTAGTAAGAGTTAAGCATTTTAAATTTTGATTTACCGCAATACTAGAGCCAGAACCCCATTTACGTTGAGAAAAATCTGATAGCAATGCGCTATTACCAAAGATGTAGTCCCCTAAAATTGTTTTACCAGAGGTTCTTAATTTACCAAAAGCATCTAGTTGAGGAAGACCTTCAGCAAAGCGGATATTCATAGAGCCTGTAGAGTCTACATCGACTCCGTTTTCTGGGTTATCTTGCCCAATTAGATTTGTGGTATTTATATAAACATCGCGTGGTTCAACGCTTGTTGATACAGTAGCAAGAGCAGTAATCCCATCCTCATCATAAATGGTAGCTCCCTGCTTTGCAGAAAGATTATTAGCTACTGCATCAGAATTATAATGTACTTCTAGCCATCCAGAAGTAGAGGATAGTTCATGATAGCCATGAACATGCATAGAGCGAGTAATGTCATCGTTATAAGCAACAAAATAGTGTTCGCCTACATCCCACTTGTATCCGGGGGGATTAAGGCCAGTGTAAAACACTTGGGCCGTATGCTGCATTCGTACCCGTTTGCCCGTTGAATCCGGTGGTACGCGAAGAAAGTTATTTTCACCAGCCATTATAAAATGTCTCCTAGTATAGGGCCCTTTTCAGAGCCCCAATTGTTATTAAACAGGATCGTTGTAGTTACGCTCCAAAGGCGAGGTGATTGGGAAAGTTTGATTTGTAGCACGACCGATTTGGAAGTCAGCAGATACGTACTGTCCTGTACGTAAACCAATAGCAACAACTGTTATATCGGTGTCACCGTTAGTTGTCCAATCAAAAGCCCACTCTTTTGAGCCTGCTGTATTTTTAGCACGAAGTTCCCAGTTAATATTACTTAAAGTACCTTCAATAGGTCTAACCAGAGTTATTGTATCTGCAGTGTTTGATTCAATAAAGTAATATCCATCTACAGAAGCATCTCCTTCATTAATGAGTAAGATTTGACCCGCTAAATCATCTACAGTCCAAGTTTCACCAGTTACGGTAAATACGTCAGAACCTGCGGTACTCGCTCCAGTAGTACCCGAGGTATTGCCTGTAGCAACTGCATAAGTTGCGTAATGAACATCACCCTCGATACTTTGAGATGCAGTATCTATGATAGTGGTAGCTCCTGCAGTTCCAAAAGTTCCTGCGTCAAACATCCAGTAACGCGCCGCCGCATCATTAACAAGGTTGCTATTAAACTGTAGGGTACCTGTAGCTGTAAAGGCAAATTCTTGTAGTACATTTGCATCATCACGCAGTTTGATATCATTAGTGTTTGCAGATGCAAACCCAGAGATTGCAACACCACCGTCCGAATTGTTAAGCGGTAATTGATCGATTGTTTCTAAGTTACTTCCTACAAATTGTACTAAACCAGTTACAGTGTGGTTATAAACTGTTCCTGCCCCACTATCAATATCATTACCTGTTTGAGAAGACTGATCTGAACCAAAGCCATTACGTAAAGAATACTGAACCCAGTTATAAATTTCTTCAGTAGTAGCTCCACCAAGACTAGCATCAATTCTTACGTGGAAATTATAGGGACCTCCGAAGAGATCAGGAGAAAGGAAAGTATTAGATGCTTGAGGCGTTGCAAAATACTCAATAGTTAAACCACGAGCAGATTCAATAGCCACAACTTCCGAATCTGTTTTAGTAATGTTTAGATCAACAACAGAAGACAACGGGAAACGATATGCTTGATAAGTTAGGGTTGTAGCACCAATTGCGGTATTGTTTGATTCGTTAAAAGTGTAACCTTCTACACTACCAGAAACACCTGTAGGATCCGGTCTAATTCCAACAGTAAAAGCGTCACCAGTTGTGTGATCAACGTTACCGTGAGTAGCATCTCCAAATATCTGAACAGCTTCATTTACTGGACCGGGGTATGTAAACTTAGTAGGGCTGGTATCACCTTCCCAGTAGTAATACGCATATTGATTAGCTTCGTCTACAAAGTTACCCAATGAAATTACAGACATGTAAGACTGCTTGATATTTGGGCTAGCCGCCGCGTCTTTTTCTGTCCAACCTGCAGAACGAATATATGAGCGAGAAGCAGTATTTGTATCGTCTAATTCCCAGTTAGCAATAAATTCAAATTGCTCAGACGTAATAGCCTCCATTGGAAATGGATATTTAATTAAGTCTGCTTCTGTTTTCCATAATTCTTTTAATTTAGAATATAAAGCTTGACCTGTTACGCCGTCTGCCGCAACAAGTAAATTGCCACTTCCTGCAGACCACCCATCTGTAGTTGAAATTAACTCAATAATAGGAGGAGTTGCAGTAGGGTCGATGAATAAGTTACCCGTAGGAGTACTTACCGCATTTGTAGATGTTCTTACTAGATCATCTGGATCAATAATAGTAGCCATGAGTTAAATTCCTCTTATGGTGGCGGATTAGAATAGTTTCTATCGAAAATTTGAGCTATCGGTAGAGAAGCGTCTTGCGCACTAAGTAAGAAATCTTCTACACGATAATGTTTATATGATACATTATGTACCACTATATCTACAAGTGTATTTGGTAAATAAGAGTATTGAAGAGAATAGGATGTACCTGAATTTTCTATTCCAGGATCAAATTCCGTGGTAGTTCCTGCATTATAAATCCTAACTTCACTATTAGGAATTAATCCTGTTAATGTTAAAGTTGGCTGAAAATCTGTTACGTTAACAACAGCAGTAGATCCATTTGCAATAGCCACAGAGGGCACAGTGAGCCCCGATCCTACCGCAATATTAAACGTTCCACTACTTGCAGAAATAAGAATAGTTTCGTTTCCGGTTGCATTTACTCCTGCTTCGGTCGGAGTTATTGGGGAGCCCGTGACTCCTGAATCATAACCTGAAGTACTTGTGGTAAAGCTACCAGTATGCGCTGTAGTTAGCTCTATTGCATGCCCATTTCCAGTAGTAGTATCAATACTACCGCCAGTTATGTCATTTATGCTATCACAAACTACTGCCGCAACCCCTGAAGACACTGTAGAATCTGAGACAGTTACATTAGAAAAAGTACCATTTAAAGTAATTTGACCACATTGATCAAAAACAGATCTACTTGTCGCGGCTCCCATGGTTATTGTGTTACCGTCAGTACAAACCACCCTATTAAAGGTTTGTCCGGAAGCGACACTTAAGCTATTAAAACCAGAGAGTGTTCCACCTATCATAGAAAATGATGTCATTGCAGAAAAATCTACATTTAAGGTAATGGTTCCTGAAACAGAAATTGAGGTATTAGCAAGTGAAGCAGTACCTGTTCCGTTTAATGTATAGGTATTATTACCGTATAAAGTTTCGTAAAAAACTAATGTTTCATTAAAACTATTTCCGGTAGTTGTGCTAATAAATATATCACCCTGAGAGAATACTATACCTTCTTGGCTAATAAGTACGCCATTATAAGTGTTACTAGTTTCATCGTAAGTTTGTCCTTCTAAAAATAAGGAGTCGCTTACTGTAGTTCCTGATAAATCAACACCGTTTCCGATGTAGATTGCATCCATCCAAATATTATTTGCAGTACGAATATTTGCACCGCTAGAATCCCATGTCCATACAACAGAGGTTAAAGTAGTGCCGTAGTTATTGTAGTTAAAAGCGAAAGGTTTAAAATAGCCTATCATTATACTTTTAACATCAAGAGCGGCAGAACTGCTTGTACTGCCATTAATAGTCATTGTTTGAGCATCTGCAATTGTGGCTACTGAAGAAGCCGCCCAGGCTATAACTTGACTACCAGTAGGCACTGTTATAGTATTTCCAGACTCTTGAGTAATAGTTACAGGTATAACTTCATTCTTACGTATTGCAATAGTTACTGAGTTAGTTCCTTGTATATTATATCCGAAACCCTCTAAACCATCAATGCTACCTGTAATATTTGTTAGACTATCACACGAATGCACAAGTTGCATTTGTTTGTTAGTACCAAACGTAATAGCCATGTTGTCTCCTATAGATTAATTGTCATTCCTCTAGAAATAACAAGACCAGTTAAATTAATATTATCAAAATTAGTATAAAAAGAATCTAACTCTAATGAGCTGGTATTCGGTACTAATCGATACAACGTAGTATTAGAGTAAGTGTATTGAAATACTCTACCCTCTGTTGTTGAACCAACAAGAGTAGGTTGGGAAACCCAATCAGTAACTAAACGAGTCCACGTAGTAGTCAATGATGAGCCGGGTTCCCCTTTTACACCTTGTGCTCCTACTCTTGATAATTCTAATTCATAGGAAGGAGCGCTTGTATTAAGCTCAAGTTTATAAGAAGCCATACTATCTCCTTAGCCAATTATTCTTCTATAGAGTGATCGATTAATGAAAAGGGGCCATTAAAACCCCTTATATATCATTAAGCTAGGTTACCGATTTTAACGCGAATAGTGCCAGAGGAATCTCTAATTTCTATGCGGTTATTTGTTCCATTCATATTGATAGAACTTGCACCAACCCCATTAGAAACTGTTGGCATTTTAGACCAAGCAGCACCAGTGTATGTCCACATCTGATCACTACGCACATGCCAATAGATATCATATTGTTGAACTGCAGATCCTTTTACTGAAAGAACTAAAGCTGACTTATTAGCATCACTGGCAATTGCAGAAGCAGTATCGATTGCTACAGTAGCACCAGAGTCACCAGTTGTACCTTTAGCTCCGATTGCGCCTGTTCCGCCTTTGTTACCTTTAGCACCTAAGTTACCCTTAGCACCAGTAGAACCTTTATCACCTTGGTTTCCCTGAGCACCTTGAACACCTTTAGTGCCTTTAGCCCCAGTAATACCTTTATCACCAGTAGTACCTTTGTCACCAGTAGCGCCTTTTTGGCCTTGAGCACCTTTAGTACCTTTAGCCCCAGTTACACCTTTTTGACCTTGGTCGCCTTTCTGTCCAGTGGCACCTTTATCACCTTGGGCACCTTTAGTACCTTTAGCTCCGGTTACACCTTTTTGGCCTTTATCACCAGCAATACCTTTTTCGCCAGTAGTACCTTTGTCACCAGTAGCGCCCTTAATACCTTGAGCACCTTTAGTTCCTTTATCCCCAGTAACACCCTTGTCACCGGTAGTACCTTTGTCACCAGTAGCGCCTTTTTGGCCTTGAGCACCTTTAGTACCTTTAGCACCTTGCTGACCTTTGTCACCAGTAGTACCTTTGTCCCCTTGAGCACCTTTAGTACCTTGAGCACCCTTGGTACCTTTATCACCAGTTTGGCCTTTCTGGCCTTGGGCACCTTTCTGGCCTTGGTCACCTTTATCGCCTTGAGCACCCTTAGTGCCTTTGTCTCCGGTTACACCTTTCTGGCCTTGGTCACCCTTTTGGCCTTGGTCACCTTTATCGCCTTGAGCACCCTTGGTACCTTTATCACCAGTTTGGCCTTTCTGGCCTTGGGCACCTTTCTGGCCTTGGTCGCCTTTCTGGCCTAAAGTACCCTTGGTACCTTTGTCACCGGTTACACCTTTTTGGCCTTGATCACCTTTTTGTCCAGTGTCACCCTTATCACCCTGAGCACCTTTAGTACCTTTAGCCCCGGTTACACCTTTTTGACCTTGGTCACCTTTCTGGCCTTGATCGCCTTTCTGACCTAAAGCACCCTTGGTACCTTTATCACCAGTTTGGCCTTTCTGGCCTTGGTCACCTTTCTGTCCAGTGTTACCTTTATCGCCCTGAGCACCTTTAGTACCCTTATCTCCAGTAACGCCTTTTTGGCCTTGGTCGCCTTTCTGACCTTGATCGCCTTTCTGACCTAAAGCACCTTTAGTACCCTTGTCTCCGGTTTGACCTTTTTGACCTTGATCGCCTTTTTGTCCAGTGTTACCCTTATCGCCTTGGGCACCTTTAGTACCTTTGGCTCCAGTCTGTCCTTTTTGGCCTTGGTCACCCTTTTGGCCTTGGTCACCTTTCTGACCTAAAGCACCTTTAGTACCTTTGTCTCCAGTTACACCTTTTTGACCTTGGTCGCCTTTCTGTCCAGTGGCACCTTTATCACCTTGGGCACCTTTAGTGCCTTTGGCTCCAGTAACGCCTTTTTGGCCTTGGTCGCCTTTCTGGCCTTGGTCACCCTTTTGGCCTAAAGTTCCCTTGGTACCTTTATCACCTTGGACACCTTTCTGGCCTTGATCACCTTTTTGTCCAGTGTTACCCTTATCGCCTTGGGCACCTTTAGTACCTTTAGCCCCGGTTACACCTTTTTGACCTTGGTCACCCTTTTGGCCTTGGTCACCTTTCTGACCTAAAGTACCTTTAGTACCCTTATCGCCAGTAACGCCTTTTTGACCTTGATCACCTTTCTGTCCAGTGTCACCCTTATCGCCTTGGGCACCTTTAGTACCTTTAGCCCCGGTTACACCTTTTTGACCTTGGTCACCTTTCTGGCCTTGGTCACCTTTCTGACCTAAAGCACCTTTAGTACCCTTATCGCCAGTAACGCCCTTTTGACCTTGATCACCTTTCTGTCCAGTGTCACCTTTATTGCCCTGAGCGCCTTTAGTACCCTTAGCTCCAGTAACACCTTTTTGACCTTGGTCACCTTTCTGGCCTTGATCACCTTTCTGACCTAAAGCACCTTTAGTACCTTTGTCTCCAGTTTGACCTTTCTGGCCTTGGTCACCTTTTTGTCCAGTAGTACCTTTATCGCCTTGGGCACCCTTGGTACCTTTGGCACCAGTTTGGCCTTTGTCACCTTGATCGCCTTTTTGCCCCGGATTGCCTTGCTGGCCTTGAACCCCTTTAACGCCTTGAACACCCTTGGTACCTTTTTCACCAGTAGGGCCTTGAGCACCTTCTACAGTAAATGGATTACTAAAAGAGGAAGACGTAATATTAGAAGCACTAGCCTCAATAGCATATATTTGCCATCTAATGGCAGTTACCCCGCCGGGAACGTTAGTTGCATTCGGCCACCAAAAATAAGTACCGCCATTTGTAGCGAACTCATTTGTAGTACCGGGATTACCTTGTGGCACAAGATTAGATGCACTGTAGTCAATAGGGGCGTTTGTATAATAAGGAAAGTTTGTTTGTCCGTCATTTCCGGGGGAGCCTTGTATACCTTGACCGCCCTTTAATCCGGGATCTCCCTTATCGCCAATAATTCCCTTTTGACCTTGAGCACCTTGAACACCTTTTAAGCCTTGAGTACCTTTCTGGCCTTGGTCACCTTTAGTACCCGTAGTACCTTTTTGTCCCTGAGAACCTTTAGTCCCTTGGTCGCCTTTTTGACCAAGTACCCCTTTGATACCTTTGTCACCAGTTTGACCTTTTTGACCTGTAGTACCCTTTTGACCTTGAGCTCCCTTAATGCCTTGAATACCCTTAGTACCCTTATCACCGGTTTGACCCTTTTGACCTTGAGTACCTTTCTGGCCTAAAGCACCTTTAGTACCTTTATCACCTTGGACACCTTTTTGACCTTGATCGCCTTTTTGTCCAGTAGTACCCTTTTGACCTTGAGCTCCCTTAATGCCTTGAATACCCTTAGTACCCTTATCACCGGTTTGACCCTTTTGACCTTGAGTACCTTTCTGGCCTAAAGCACCTTTAGTACCTTTATCACCTTGGACACCTTTTTGACCTTGATCGCCTTTTTGTCCAGTAGTACCCTTTTGACCTTGAGCTCCCTTAATGCCTTGAATACCCTTAGTACCCTTATCACCGGTTTGACCCTTTTGACCTTGAGTACCTTTCTGGCCTAAAGCACCTTTAGTACCTTTATCACCTTGAACACCTTTCTGGCCTTGGTCACCCTTTTGACCTGTAGTACCCTTTTGACCTTGATCGCCTTTAGTACCCTGAATACCTTTAGTACCCTTATCACCCGTTTGGCCTTTTTGACCTTGAGTACCTTTTTGACCTAAAGCACCTTTAGTACCTTTGTCACCCGTTTGACCTTTTTGGCCTTGATCACCTTTCTGGCCTAATGTACCTTTTTCGCCTTGGTCACCTTTAGTGCCTTGAATACCTTTAGTACCTTTGTCACCAGTTTGACCTTTTTGACCTTGAGTACCTTTTTGACCTAAAGCACCTTTAGTGCCCTTATCACCAGTAACACCTTTCTGGCCTTGATCACCTTTTTGACCTAATGTACCTTTTTCGCCTTGATCGCCTTTAGTGCCTTGAATACCTTTAGTACCTTTGTCACCAGTTTGACCTTTTTGGCCTTGAGTACCTTTCTGACCTAAAGCACCTTTAGTGCCCTTATCACCAGTAACACCTTTTTGACCTTGATCACCTTTTTGACCTAATGTACCTTTTTCGCCTTGATCGCCTTTAGTGCCTTGAATACCCTTAATACCCTTATCACCGGTTTGACCTTTTTGGCCTAATGTACCTTTTTCGCCTTGGTCGCCTTTAGTGCCTTGAATACCTTTGACACCTTTGTCACCAGTTTGGCCTTTTTGTCCAGTAGTACCTTTCTGACCTTGGTCACCCTTGGTACCCTGAATACCTTTGACACCTTTATCACCGGTTTGGCCTTTTTGGCCTAATGTACCTTTTTCGCCTTGGTCGCCTTTAGTGCCTTGAATACCTTTGACACCTTTGTCACCTGTTTGGCCCTTCTGGCCTAATGTACCTTTTTCGCCTTGATCGCCTTTAGTGCCTTGAATACCTTTAGTACCCTTATCGCCGGTTTGGCCCTTATCGCCAGTACTGCCTTTTTGACCTTGAGCTCCTTTAACGCCTTGGATACCTTTAGTACCCTTATCGCCGGTAGCACCCTTGTCACCTGTAGCACCTTTTTGACCTGTAGTACCTTTAACGCCTTGGACACCTTGGACACCTTTGTCACCGGTGGATCCTTTGTCTCCAGTGGATCCTTTTTGACCTTGATCCCCTTTAACACCTTGGATGCCTTTAACACCCTTGTCACCAGTAGATCCTTTATCGCCAGTGGAACCCTTATCACCTTGGTCGCCTTTGGTACCAGCAAGTCCTTTTAAGCCTTTGTCGCCCTGCGCACCTTTAGTACCAGCACTGCCCTTCTGACCTTGGTCGCCTGTAGTGCCTTTAACACCTTGGGCTCCTTTAATACCCTTGTCACCGCCGTCGCCTTTATCTCCGGTTACACCTTTATCGCCAGTAGCTCCCTTTTGACCTGCGTCGCCTTTAACACCTTGGATGCCTTTAACGCCTTTGTCACCGGTAGTACCTTTGTCACCAGTATCGCCTTTCTGGCCTGCGTCACCTTTTTCGCCTAGGCTGCCTTTAAGACCTTTATCGCCTTGGGTACCTTTGTCACCAGTTGTACCTTTTTGGCCAGTTGTACCTTTAGTACCTTTTTCTCCAAGTTCGCCTTTTTGACCTTGTTGCCCTTGAACACCTTTGACACCTTTGTCACCGCCCTGTCCTTTAAGGCCTTTTTCTCCAGTGTCCCCTTTTTCACCTATATCCCCCTTAGTTCCATATTTTGCACCAGAAACAGGAAGATAAAAGTCATAAGAAGTTGCATTTAGTCTAGGTAATTTGACTTCTACAGTAGTTTGAATACGACCGTCTACACTAAAAGCATTAGTATCTAACGCAAGAAAATTATCTCCTGCATTAAAGGCTGTTTCAGTAATGTTAAAAGTACCGCTATTATTAACAGAAACAACCCACCATTTATTATCTGCTAGAGTACCTACTGGATCGTAATCTTGTCTTTCGAGTACTACAGAATTTTTTCTTACTTCAAAAACAGTGTTGCTATCTGTAGCGGTATAAGCGCCATTTGCCTGTTGTTGGTAAATAATTGCAGAAGTATCGTACTGACCCGTAACGCCTGCGGCGGCTTCTATTAAAATACTAACAGGTCCTACAAAATTAGACCATGACGATTTTCTTCCATTTTGGTTTGTTACTCTAACTCGAAAGTATATAGAATCCGCAGGGTTTCCCGGAATATAGGTAAAGTTTTCATTCCGCGTAGTGCCGATTCCAAACCACAAATCATCGGAAGTATTTCCAATTTGAGCTTCTACTTCGTAATGATCAAATAAGGAAGAGTTATCTGCCTCTGGCCATCTTAAGAATATAGAGTACTCTTCAGGATTAACATAATATCCATAAACTGAAGCGTCAGATAAGTCCGCTTCTGCAATTGCACTATTTGTTAATGTAACCGGACTTACTGAAAAATCTTCATGTCCGGGATAGTCACTTAGTATTTCGTCTGCAATATTCCACGCTAAATCTGTAGCATTTACTTTAACGGCTTCAACCTTTACAGTCATATTTTCTGTTAATGAAACAGATCTGACAAGCGCAATATCATTTATAGAAGTTAAATCATTAAGTACAGAATTAAAGCGAATATGGTCTCCGGGTTCTAATTTATAGCCCTCTGCGAATATCTCGAATTCATAAATAACTGCACGTCTAGATTCTCTTACTGTTTGTTCAGCCCTTGCAGTAGCATGATAGGGGTCTGTAATAGATTCTGCAGAAAGAGAAGTATTTAAAACAATTCCTTGATCTTCTGCTAAATATGTATTATGTACTGCAGAACCAGTAGGTGGCCAAGTTGCTGTAGCACTTTTAAAGTCTTCTTGCTCATTACTGTATCTAACTATACACTGGTTTAATCGTGTTTGAATACTAGGATAAGTAATTTTTATTTCAGAGACTTTAAGAATGTCATCTGTAATAATTAAAGTATTAGTTGCGTCATTTCTTAATTCGGTTTGAGTACCAAAATAAGAAAGGTTAAGCTTGTATTTACCTTCTGAATAAACTAAATCTGCATTTCCCATAGAGAACAAAATGTCATCTATATTATCTCTAATAGGAACAGAAGGGTCTAACGTAGTGTTACACTCATACAAGGGTAAAGAGTCTGCAACTGTTTCTGCGTTAACCCAAAAAGAACTAATTTGGCCAGAAAATAGCTGTGTATTAATGGTAATACTAGAACTTCCTACAGGCACAATATCAGCAGTGTCTATTCTATATTCATTACTATTTACATCGTAATAAACGTCAGATGCATTGAAGGTATAATAGCCGTATGTTTCACTTGTAGCAAAACCAATACTGTCTCCAGTGTGTGCTGTTGCAATATCATCGCTGATAACAACATAATCTTCACCATCGTTAGTAAAGGCGGTGTAACCTAATCTATTTTCCCAAATTTTACCTTGTCTTTTAATAGGACCTAGACCTAATGCAGGATTTACAGGTGTATCGCAAATTAATGCTGCATTATAAAAAGATTCTAAGTCTACATCATTTATAGATAAGTTTGCGCCATAGGGAGCAGTTAGGTAGTCTAAAAGAACTAATGCAGGGTTGTTAGAGTATAGTCTTGTTCCACTTCGATTATAACTGTAAACCCCATTGCTTTCTGTAACAGAAGCTACTTTTAATCCTTCTACATAAAACGTAAGATCAGGGATTTGATAATATTGGGGATCATCCCTGTTTAAATAAAATACAGCTCCCGCAAAAGCGCAATCTGTAAATTTAGAGTCAGAACGTAGACCGTTAGTTGAGGTCATAGGGTCTGCAACTCCACCTTCTGTGTGTGTTACAATTCTATGACCGCCTTTTCCATCTTTTTGAAATTCTGAATTATTGTAATCAACATCATCTACTTCTAAAAAGTTAACTGAATTAATTCCACCCTGACATATAGCATAATTTGCTACAAGAAATTCGTTTTTATTCTTTTTAGGACTTTTCGATTGAGACAGGCCATACACCCAAGCTGTACCGTCTGACCCTGTGCTACTCGTATGGGTATAACTACCTCTAACAGTAACATCTGCTAGCGTAGCACCTACTTTAGATCTTCCATATACAATCGGAAGTGCTCGCGCCTCTCCTTTTGTATTTAATTCAAATCCTTTTCTTTTTTCAGCTTCTCGTTCTGCTCTCTTTTTAGCTTTCCTTGATTGTGTATAAGAATAAATGGTAGAGACAACTGCAATTATTATCGATAAAATCATGCTTTTTTACCCCACCTTAATTGAATTGTATTCTCATTATTGTAAATTCTGTCAAAACAAGAATCAGTACTGTCTATCAAACGCTGAGTGTTTTTGTCTGTTCGTCTGTCTGCAGTTCTATCTAGTGCTCCAAAAGGAGAGGAACACTCTAGAATTGCATTTTTTGAGCCTTCTGCTGGATTTGTTTCAATAAAAGTAGCATCTATTCTACCTTTATAAAGAATGTCAAAATCTGTTGTATTTCCTACAATACCTAGTTTTACAGTAACAGGAGTGCCAACTGCGTTTGTTTCAAATTCATCTTTATAAAAATTTTGGTAATCTGTAAGTTTAATCCGGTATGTTTCTCGATCTATACTTGAAGTAAGTTGAGGGGGTGAAAACTGAGTTAACCCCCCGTCTGATACGTAAGTGTTACCACCAACACTAACGTTATAAGGAAGATTTGTCAGCCTAACCGTACCTGAACTAAACTCCAGATCTAATATTAAATAGGGTTCTGCTAAGTCATTAACTAACCCTGATACAATTGATGCAGGAGTGTTTTTCATTTTAAAGAGCCTCGATTAAGTTAATAGTTCCAGCTTCGGATAAAACTCCGTCAGTAAATATAATACCGCTAATATTCGTAATATCACGATAAGCAGTAAAGGTTACAGTGCCATCTAAGTATTGAAGCTGAGTACCTCCCGGGACAACTTGCCGTAATCCGGGATAAATGTTTAAGGTACCTGTTCCATTATAAGTTGCTGTTACAAGATATACCTTGTTATGATTTGCAAACTTAACAAAACGTCCTTTATTAATAGTACCATTTGAACCAGTAAGCGCAATTGTAGAATCATTTGTTCCATGATCACCACTAGTTGAAACAGTACTTGTTGAAGTTCCAGAAGAAATAGTTTCTCCACGAACATTAAGTTGTGGCATTTCCATTGTAGTCGTAGTATCAAAAGTACTCACTGTGTCTGCAAGAAAACTGGAAGCATCAGTCATTGTAACCCCAAATTCGAGTTCCCATCTTTGTGCCCCCTGTTTAACCCTTCGGATTTTGAGTGATACAGTATCCGAAGAGAAAACAGGTTCGTTAGAGGTAATTCGAAAAGGGGCGACTATATCTTGACCTTCAAATTGATAAGCCGCCATTTATTTCTCCTAAAAATTATTTTTCTCAACATTGTATTGGTTAACACCATTTGCAATTTGAGGTAACATAGTAAAGATTTCTTTCTTAGTTTGACGGGAGATATCCCCGTTGACATTGATGCTAATGCTTTGTTGTTGGCTGTTTGACTGCATATTTTTGTCTAATTGACCAAACAAATTACTTTGTTGTCGTGAATTTAGAATCATTTCTCCGCCATGAACTATAGCCGGTTTAGGACCTCCTCCAGGAACTAAGCCGCCATCATTGAAGAAGCCAGCAAAGCTAGAAAGCAAGCCTCCAAGGCCGCCACCTCCACCGCCTCCACTAAACAGGCTCATCAGACCATCAAATGCACCGCTTAAGCCACCAAGTAAACCATCAAAAATACCACCAAGGTTTCCAGTAAGACCATCAAAGATTCCACTAATTTTACCAGTAAACTTTTCAAAAATTGTTCCGAAGGGCCCTGCCGCCTTTTCTCCTGCTTCTTCAGTAGGAGTCCCGCCCATCATTTCACCGACATTGCCTATACCTAGGTCATCCAGTTCTTCGTCTGACAGGCCAACATCTGCACCGGGTCCAATTCCAAATTCATTGACATCGCCACCGGGGTTAAAGCTATCAAAAGCTTCTACAATTTTGACGAACATAGGATTAGCCGCTGAAGCACCTAATTCGATTCCTCCGGAAAGTGTGGCACCTACTACTTCACCAATTCCAAAACCACCTAAGCCTAGATCAGTAAACAGGTTTTCAAGGGTAGCACCAAAACCGGATAATTCTCCGTCTTCAGTATTAAATATTCCCTCAGTGATTCCACCGGCTACTGTTCCTAATACATTATCCGTAAATGAGTCTAAAATACCTTTACCAAACTCTTCTAAGCCGATATCACCTTTTAGAAGGCCAGTAAGGCCACCTTGTACATCTCCTTTAAAGCTTTGTAAACTATTTTTAGCAAGTTCATCAATAGCCGCTATTTGTTGTTTTCCGTTATCAATTAGCTCTTCGGTAAGAATTACGATTTCTCCTAATTCTCTTACTATATCCGAATTTAATACAGCAAGCTGATTAGTCAGTTCTAAACTAGCGCTGTCGCCCGCCGCTAATATTTCTTTTTGAACCTTAGCTCTACTTTGGTTTAATCTCAACAGTCTCTGAGTTAAATTAGCATCTTTTTCTAAAGTACTAAGTAATTTTTCACCGTCTAGATTTACTCCTAGGTCTAGCCCTTTTATAACGCTAGCAAATTGTTCAATATTAGTTATATTTGCATTTGCGCTAGGCTCCGCACTTCCTCCAAAGCCAGCAAGTCCTTTTGAAATTAGCTCTTTAAAACTATTTAAAACTCCAGTAAGCTTTTCAAAGTTTTCTTCACCTAAAAGCTCTTTTAAAGTTTTACTTAAAGTTTCAAAAATAGCAGTTAAGCCGGTAGCTACGCTAGAGCCCACACTACTTGAAGAACCTACACTACCTCCAGAACTAAACCTTGGCAATTTTCCAGTCATATTTAATTGTTCTAAGGCGCTTCTATGTTGATTAGCTACAGAGGCTTTAACTACAAATTCACCATTAGACAACATAGCAGGAATAGAATCAGAAGTAGCAGTTCCAGGGCCAAATACTGATCCACCAGAAGCATAGCCAGATATAAAATCATAAACAAATTTCATTTCTGGGTTATTAAGTAAAAAGCTTTCGGAGTTATCGTTTATTTTCCGGTAACCTTTACCTACGATACTAGAATCTGCATTTAAGAAAGAGCCTAGTAAAGCTAATGACTGCTCTTTACCCGTATATCCGACAAACTTAGCAAATTTTTCCATTATATCATCTAAGAAAAGATTACCAAGAGGTTTAGTTATAACGGCATCAACTAAAGGTGCAGATAGTTCACCTAAAAATCCAATTGCTTTTGTTAAGTATTCATAGTCTCCATTGGCAAATGCAGAACTTAGAGTATTTTTACCCGTTCCTTCTAATCTAGCCTTTACTTTAGAATCTCCTGCAGAAAGCTGAGTTAATCTTTCTACCGTAGCTATTGCTCCTAAAGCAGGGCCAACCGCTAATCCAAAAGGTGCAAGTAAAGTACCTATAGCACCAAATAAACCCGCTTGAACAGCTAAGTTTGATATAGCGTTTGACATTATTGGGTGATAATAATCTCTTGGAAATTTTCCAAACTGAGCCATGAGTGCTAGTTGGCTTATATCAAAACCTAAACCGGCTAATGCCTTATTTTCATCGTATTTAACATTGAGCGCTTTAAGTAGACCCTCTTTGTCACCACCAGTTCTAGCTGTTAAACCTAATAAAGCACCTGCTCTCTTTAAAGAGCTAGGCCCTGCAAAAGAAAGAAAGTTATCTAAAACTGAAGAAGGTCTCAAGGCGGCTGTTGCTTCAAAATTTTCTTTGAGTAAAGAAGCCAATATCATAGCTTCTTCTTTTGCACCAGAAGCTTTCCCTTTTAATGCTCCGACTAAGCCTCCATTAGCATAACCGGGTAATTGCCCTGTGTTATTTAAATGCTCTAATAAACCTCTATTGTTTTTAGCAGAAGATTCCTTAACTACAAATTCACCATTAGAAAGCATTGCAGGTATTGAATCCGAAGTGCCTGTGCCTGCGCCCCAGACTGAACCTCCAGAAGCTTTCTTAACAGGGGAGGTATCTGAGGAGGTATCTGATCTAAACCAACCCCAATTCAAAGGGTTTAATTTAGAAATAGTATCACCAATAGCTTCCCCTATTTGTTCACCTACATCTGCTATCCAAGTAAACCCGTCATATATAGCACTGCCAATATCGGTACCTAATTGTTTAACCCATTGTACGCCGTCATATATAGCAGAGCCTAGCGCTTGTCCTGCCTTTGCAAATATGCTATCATCACTAAATGCGTAAGTTAATAAAGCAGTTACTGCCGCACCTATTGCAATGGGTATTGCATTTGCTAATAAGAAAAAAGCACCCGCTTGAATAGCGGAAGACGCAATAGATCCTGCAATAATAGCCGCTCTTAGTGCAACTGCACCAATAGCGTGAGCTGCTATAATAGCACTACGCATCGCCGCACTTGCCAGCGCAGTTACTCGAGGTATAATTAAAAATAGTCTACTTATACTACCTAACAATAATGTAGAAAATATATTTGCACCTGCAACAAAAAGCAACCGAAGAGGTACAAGTAATCCTATTCTAAATACATTACTTAATGCAGGAATTAAAAATAATTGAAGGCTTGCCGCCGCTACTTGACCTAAAACTTGACCTGCAATTCCAAATGCCGCTGAAAATATTTGTCCTCCAAGAACAACTGCTAAGAATGTTTCACCGGAGCTTAGGCCCAATTCTCTTCCTACTTCAACACCAAGACCCGCCCCTATAAAGGAGCCTACAGTGGCACCGATACCGCCGACAAGCTGTCCAAAACCGATCACTGCCCTAGAAACAGCATCTTTCAAACGGCTAACAGGGCCCTCTAAAAGTTGAGAATTGATTGCTAGTTTTTTCTGATTTTCTCTTATTTGGGTTATAAGCTTTTTAGTTTCACTTGATTCTAAATTATCAAGACGAATTAGTTCTTCTTGAATTTGTCTTTGCCTAACAGCATTTCCAGAGCTTGAACTTAGTTCGCTTTGCAGTCTTAAACGTTGTCCTCTTATTGCTTCCTTTAATCCACCTAGCTCTGCTTCCAATAGTTGAGTTTGAGATTGAAGTGCTAAAATTGGACCTTGAGCAAGCCTTCGTGTGTTTATATCTGCAAAAAGTTGTCCTAGGCTAGAAGTTAAACCGCCTAGCGGGTTAAGTAAGCTTCCTGATCCTGCTCCAGCAAATACTGTTTTTAATGTTTTTATTAAAATAGGAAGTGTAACTACAAGTGCAATTATATTGTCTGCTAAAAAGTTTAATGCCTTTTCTAAGGATATACTAGGAATATTTCCAATTTGTGGTGTAGCAAAACTAGAAGGAATGATTTTTGTTACTAATGAAACTACTGAAGAAATGCCATCCGCTATTGTTAATAAAACATTAGTCTGGTTTCTAAGAATTTCCTCTACAGGCCCTGAAAAACTACTTGCTCTATCAGTATCAAAATTAGCGGCAAATCCCGCGAAAAACGCACCAACGGCACCTATAAAACCTGTTGCTATTTTAGCACCTAATCCCGCGCTTAGACCTCCTGCGGCAACTAATGCGGCAAACCCCGTTAAAAACGCACCTGCTAATAAAATAGCCGCATTATCTATGATTTGTGCCGAAATTGTATTAAGAACAATTTTAGTTTTTACTTTTATTGTTCTTATAGTTTTTTGTAAATTTCCAAAAATAGCTGAAAAGGCAGATTCCTTTTGGACTTCTTCTCCAAGACCCTTAAACTCCTTTTTATATGAATTTACAAATTTATTTACTTGTAATAAGGCGCTATCTAGTTTTTTAGTTTCGTCTACTACCCCGTCTACCATATCTGGGTATATAGAATTTCCTACAATTTCGATATAAAGGTCTTGAAAGACCTTAGTAAACCCTGTTGCCCAGTTTTTTACTTCCCGAGTACTGTTTATTAGTTTTCTAGTTGTATTATTAATACCATCTACTAATTTATTAAATTTATCAAGTGCTTTATTTCCTGCATCAGAAAAAATGTTATCAAAATTTAACCTAAATAAAAGAAACTCAGTTTGTAAAGCCCTTAGCTGAACGGCTAAGCCTTTTAAAAAATCTCCAAACTTTTTACCAAAAGAATCTACAAATTTACTTAGACCCCCGGTAGATAGAACATCCCCAATAGCATTAAGACCAATACCGATTTCTCTACCAGCATTAGAAATACTTTCTTTCAAACTTACTACTAGCAATGAAAACTCATTGTCAATAGAGTCTTTTGTATTAACTAGTGCTCTTTGTACTACGCTTGTGCTAATTCTACCTTGAGCCGCTAATTCTCTTAATTTTCCAATTCCTACGCCAAGCTCATCAGCAATTGCTTTTGCAACTCTTGGTAAACCTTCTAGTACTGAATTAAGTTCTTCACCTCGAAGAGTACCCGAGGCTAAACCTTGGTTTAACTGAATTATTGAAGAGTTGATAGTGTCAACAGAACCACCACCGATTTTGCTAGCCTTCAATAGGGTTTCTGTAAGTTCGACTGCTTCTTTATTAGATAAATTGGTATTTAGAGCTAAATTGGAAAACAGGTTTACTGTAGAATCTAATGTACTATTAGATCTACGAGCAACAGAAAATAATTTGCTTTGAACCGCTGATAACTGACTAGTTCTGCCAGTTACTAGCGCAATTCTATTACCTAGCTCAGTAAACTGTGAGCTGATGCTAGTTATTCCACCTGCCGCTAGTAAACCTGTAAAAGCAACACTAGTTACTTTTATAAAATTTGTAATACCTTTTGTGGCGGCATCTACCGATTTTGTAGTTTTATCTACAGATGCGTTTAACGTTCCTAAGTCTCTTCCAATTTGAGTAGAAAATCTTGAAATCTCGCGATTTTGCTCTTTAACAGATTTTTCTAATCCTGAAAAAGAGTTAGAAAAGGCATTCTTTAGTTGACTATCAGCACGTTTAGCACTTTCGGGAAGTTGGTCAATCGCATTCAGAATTTTCTTAAGGTTGGCTTCCGCTTGTTTAGAATTACTACGGATTTCAATTTCTAAAGCCATCTTTAATTCTCCTGTAAAAAAACCCCTAAGGCTTTGAGTTCGTATACCGAACGCACCATAGGGGCTTTAAATTATTTAACTGTTACAAAGGTTCCACCTGAAGTAGAAAAATATTTGGCTAAGGTTTTTTCTACGAAACGGGGAGGGGCTTGCTGAGAAGACCCCGCATTTAATTGTTGAATATAAGGCGTACCGTTTGTGATGTATAGTGTTTCAATGACATCGTTCGGTATTGGACCTAATGTTACTGGTAACGAATTCCCGTTACTTTCGGTGTCAACTAAGTTTTTAGTTTTGTTTAATGACCACGAACCTCGTGCTCGTCCCGTATCTACAGGGGTTTCATTAACTAAGTCACTTACAGCCGCAAAAGCAGAAGCTCTTTGAACAGTATTTAACACCTGTATAACTTCTTTGTTAATAGCTTCTCTAGTTTCTTTAGCTCCGCTAAGTCTAACTGAAATAGACATAGTTATTTTTCCTTACTTTTGTGTGCTTTTTCTAATAGTGCTGCAAAAGGAGAACGCCTAAAGCTTTGTTTCATTGCTTCTTCGTCTGATCGTTTTGCATCCCAATCTTTTATTTGTCTTAAAGTAGGGAATATTTCTGGCCCTGTTTTCTTTACCCCTTGAGCACCTAGTAGCATTGAAGTTCTATTGTCTTCTCGCCATCCTATAGGACGTGCTTCTAGGTATAAAGCCCAATTATTTAATTCTTGAGCTGGCATTTCTGCTAATATTTGATAAACTGGAATTTTTAAGTGAAATGCAAGTTCATATAAAAACAAATCTGCTGAACTTATACGTTTCCCGATTCACTGCTAACACCCATGATTGCTTGAGATAGCGCTGTAAGCTCTGAAATGGGAAAACTATCTAGTTCTTCATCGGTTAATTCTTCAGCTCCGATAACCGCCATTCTAATTACTTTACGAAGAAGATCAAGGTTGTCTCTTTTTTCTTCTGGTAGCTTGTTCAACTTTTTAGTCATGTCTTCAATTTCACGAGCCGCACCAACAGTTAATACCTTAATTTCAACTTCTTCACCCATAAAGGGTACTTTTTTTGTAAATTGTTTTCCTAAAAATTCTTTCATTTTCATTATTAACCTTATCTTATTTATCAAACAAATGTTGATTGTTATCTTGGAAATCATCTAGAAGTTTATGCATTTTATTAAGAACATCTAGAGTTTCAAAAATTTCCTGTCTTTTAATACCATCTTCAGTATTTTGTGTATCATTAAAATCTTTGTATCGATCAAAAGTTTTACGTGAACTAAAATCAATATCTTTTTTCATATTTCTTAAAGTAGTTTGTAATACAAAAGATTTATCAAATGGTGGTTTCTTTTCTGTCATTTTATTATCCTGTATAAAATATCGAGAGGGCAAAGCGCCCCCTCGTTATCTCTATTTACGCAGGTAGAGCGTAAGTAGAAGTGCTTACATCAGCTTCTAGGCTGAATGGACCATTAAAGTCACCTTCAATAGCCAAAGACATAGTAGCTTGAAGTGAATCACTCAGCGAAGGAATTACTTCAAATGAAGCAATTTTGCCAAAGAAGTAAAAGTCAGCAAACTTATCTGCATTATCTGCAGTCATAGTGCCGTTAGCGTCTACTGCGATGTCAGCATCTGCAATACGAACACGGAAGCAAAGACGAGTTGCATTGCGTCGTAGAACGTCAATCTGAGCGTGATCAGCAGGAACGTAGTTCAGAGTGAACTCCAAAGTAGGAGCGTCAGATTGACCAACTACTTGTGAGCTAGATGCTTGACCGTAAACAGGGACGTTAACGATGTTAGCGGGAGTACCCAAAGTAGGAAACTCACGAATGTCACCAACATGAACTACTGCGGCTTCTACTGTTTCATCAGTAGCACTGTTAGTAGCAAGGATCGTTGCGCTGTTAGATACAAAAAGACCATGCAAAGTAGCCGCACTGCTATTTGCATCGTTTGCAGTGTTAGGTACGTAGTCCAAAGTAGTGAACTTGGCCGCACCAATAGAAGTAATATGAGCCATTTTTTAACCTCATTAATAAATTAATTGTAAAATAAGAAATCTACAATATAATCACCTCGGAATAATTCAGGGTTATCCCTGTCAATTCCTAAAACCTGTAGCGAACTCGAACGAGTTTGAGTACCGTTCGTTAGTGTTTTATTTTGTAGAATATTGTCTAGTAAATCTGCTATTTCCATTAGGCGTTTTACGCCCTTATTCGCTTGAACATAAATTTGTATAAAAATTTTACCTTCTATTCCAAACCTGTTATAGTCGCTATTGCTACGCAAGGGTAGCACCTCAATTTTAACAAACTCAGAAGTATTAGCAGGTACTGCATAGTTTGAAGGAAACGCAGGTATGTTGTTAGCTGTCCATGTTGAATTGCCAAAAGGACTTTCAACATCAAACAGTATATTTTCATACTTTGACATTTAAGCCTCCGTAACTAGTAAAGTTACTAATCCGGGTTCTACTTTATAGGATAGTATAGAATGTGTTTTATCGTTTATAAGTACTGTGTCAAACAGCTTAGGGTCTGGTAATTCTGTTTCTTTAATTAAAACCTCTTTCCGAGGAGATAAAACTTCTGCAGTAGTAGGATCTTGATCTGCGTATAGTATTATAGCTCGCACTGTACTTTCTGTAATTTGTGCGTTTACTGTACCTGTAGAAAAATCATAAGAACTTGAAGAAGTAGTTTTTAGAATTACATTTTCCGCTAAGTCACCAACTGCCTTAAAAGCAGTATCTACAGCCTTAGCAATCGTTCCACGAAGTGACATAATTACCACCCTCGCCAGTAACGAGTTCCACCGTTTATTAACATCGGAGACACTATCTTTTTAATAGTATTAGGAAATACCGATGCAGTAGTAACTTTTGTTAAACTAATAGAACCTACTTTAATATCCTGTACGTCACCTGTTCTGTCTAAAAGCCCTTCATTTGAAAGCAAATGATGAGCAAGTTCATAAGTAGCACGTCTTAAGAGACGCAAATCCCGATCTAACTCGGTTTCTACTTCATCCGTAGTGACAAAAGTATAAGAGGAAAAGTTAGCACTAGAGCCTCGGCTGGAATCTCTGAAAGATCCAGCACGAGGGAAAGCCAAGTTTTGATCTGCGGTTACTGTTTGCCCTTGCCAACGCAATTCATCCAGTATATAAGTTGCAGTAACCAATGCTTGTTCTTTCATATCTCTAGTTGCATTTAACCATGAGTTAACGTCCAAGCGATCATCGAAGTAACTGTCGGCTTCGTTTAGAGTTACGTAAGAATTAACACCTTTTATAAATGCCATTTCAGTTACTCCTTAGATAATTAAGCGTGGAAAATAGGCAGAATGCCGAGGTTAAGAATGTCTGCTTTACGATCCCATGCAGGGGTTCCCGCAGAGCCTGCAAGTGCCGCATTAGTTGCAAATGCAGTTTGAGTGCCAGTAAAGCTGTAGCCGCGAGGATGCATTACATAGCCCCAACGGTACCAAGCAGTAGTACGGCCTGATCCCATGCCTACGCCTTCGTTGCGGTCAACCGCTACAGGGTTAGGTACACTAACCATAGACATAAACATTGAAGAAGGAAGCATCATGTAAGATACTTTAGCAGTGCTAATTTCAGTTGAACCAGACAGAGCCGCGTAAGTTACAGTACCAAGGCCTTGGCCAAAGTTACGAGAAACAATTACACGAATTACACCGCCAAGCAGAGTTTCAAAAGAGATATTGCCATCTGTTACACGCTCGTCATCTACGAGGTTAGCAACTTTGATATCGAGGTAGGTATCGGGTGATACAACCATGTATACAAAATCAGGTGCGTAGTCAGACCATGCGCCCATAGCACGAATGATGTGCTCAACGCGGCGACCGGGAGAAGACTGAGTAAGGTCTACAAGAGGCTCAAGACCTGAACCAGTACCAACTGTGTCAGAAGATGCGGCTACATAACCGAAAGCTTTTGAAGGGTCTGCATCAACTGAGTTACCTACCCATGCATCACTGTAAGCAGTAGGTGCAAGATCGTTAGCTGTTTTAAGTTCTGCGTTCATAACGCCAGTCAAGCAAGCACGAAGCGCTTGATCTTCGTCTTCTGCACGAGTTTCAGCAAAATCACGAGCGATTTTAGAAAGTCCGTCTTGACCAGAAATTACGCTTTGTACCATGTACTCATTAGCGCCATGGGTACGGACAGTCTTGATGTAAGTCTGTACTTCTGTGCTAATGTTAGTGGTCTTTCCATAGTCTTCGTTTTGAGAAGCTACGTTAACAACTGCATTAGTAGAACCCGTTACGTCTTCTGCAGAACCGCCAGTTGCACCAACTGCATAATTGCCAAGTGGCTTGTAAAAACGAACCTGACCAATAAAGTCTTCGCCGTTAGCGTTAATTTGAGCTTCAGTACCTACAAGTTGAGTACCTACGAGCTTTTTAGCACGAGTGTACATTTCATCAGTATAAGCTGAGATTGCTTTGTTAAGAGTGCCAAATGCACTTGAAGAGATTGCCATTTTAAATGTCTCCAGAAATTATAAAGTGATTAAATCCACTTATGATCGTTTCCGATATGTCCAGCAGCTGCCGCCGCCATCAATTCCTCAACGCTCATTTCAGATAGTGGTTTGTTAGAGTCAAAACCTCCGGTGGGAGCCTGATTTGTTTGTTGCCCAACTCCAGAGGACTGTTTCGGTCTAAACAAAAACTCTTTATCTTCGTCTTTACGGAAAGTGTCAATGAAGTCCTTGATAGAAGCGCCAGTGCGGTGTACCCACTGACCATTCTCATTTTGAGTCAGTTGAGATACAACATCCCGATACGCGAAATCTGCCGCAGTATCGTTACGGAAGTCTAAGCCACGGAGAGCTTCTCTTACTACACTATCGCGAGTAAGTTCAGTAATCTGCTTATCTCTTTCTGAGAGTCGAGCAGTTAACTCTGCGAGCTTAATGTCAGCGGCTTCCTTGTGCTTGCCTTCTTCTTCTAATCTAGAGATTTGTAATGCTTTCTTTTCTTCTTCGTAAGCAACTGCCTTTCTAACAGCTTCATCACGAGCAGAATAAGCACTGTTTAGTTTCTCTTTGATACTAGCAAGCTCTTCGGCTACTCGGCTTTCTACAATTTTAGAAAGTTCTTCCTGAGAAGGGGTAGCTCCCGCCTTTTGTTCTTTCTTTTCAAGTTCTACATCAGTATTTTTATCATTTTCCATTTTGTTTCTCCTAGTCACAGACTATAAAGTTTTTAGAGCACAGCTCTGTTATTAATAAGAGTTTTGTTTAAGGCCCAATGCCATAGAAGTCCCATCCTTCTGGGATAGGGGCAAGTATTTCTTTAGCAGTTATGCCATCTTTGGGGTTTAATAAACCTTCGTCAATCGCTAATTGAATTAGTTCTAAATACGATTCTTCCGAAAGTCCTCTTTTCCTCATTTCTTTGAGGGTGTTTAAGAGTGTATCTGCCTCAACTGCATCCGCATAGATTTCTCTCAATCTTTGCTTTGCCGCTAAGGAATCGGCTAGATTTGTAAAAAATCCGTCATGAATTGTAGCCGTATTAATATTGTTCTTTCTACCCCAGAGATGAAATCTCCGAACAATACTAGCATCATTCATATGATTGCCATTTACTCCCAAACCACTACGAGCGCCGATAATTGACTGATTTCCAATAAATCTAGAGTCAGTAATTGAGTCTTCGTAGATATTTGATACCTTTCTACCAGTGACAGGGTCTATAAATTCAATCCTGTCTTGAACTGTAGGACGATATCGCTGAAATAATACTTTACCATCAACTGTATACCAAGGGATATCTACCTCTTGAGATTCAGTAATGTAAGTAGTCGCAACTTTTTTCCAATAAGCAACAAATCGTTCCGTAACCGGAGCAATGTCACTTAAGTGGCCAGACATTATTTCTGCAGTTTGTTTAAACTGTTCAGGGCCAATAATCCCACCACGAGCGTTGGTCAGCTTTCTTACAAACTCTTCTGAATCCGGGTGTAAGTCTTTAGCCGCCGCTAAAAGCTGGTTCCCTACAGGAGAGCTATTGTTAATTGAATAGTTTACTTCTTTTTTAAAAACCTTTAAATCCTCTACCACAGATAGAGCACCATCGGCTTTTGCTTTTTCGATATTAAGATCTATTTCTTTATTGAATTGTTTTAATTCATCTTTGGTTATTACTAAATAACCTTTCTTTGATAAAACCTTGGCGAGTTTAGACTCAATTGCACCTGCTTGAGTAGCCTTTCCCGCTCCATAAAAAGCAACCATTGATTGGCCTTTTGCACCTTTAGCTAAGTCACCAAAATCAATATTATTTCCTATTGGATTTATCTTTCTAAATCTAGGATCAGAAATAGTTCTTTCTGCTACTAAGTCATAAAGTCTGTTTTTACGGTTTGTGGCCACAACATTAGATGCTTCTGCAAGAGCACGGTCTCGCGTGGACAAAGCTATTAACTGTGCTCCAGACGCTGAAGCATCGTTTTCATTTGCTAGTTGAGTTTTATAAGTTCTAAGTTTTTTAACATTAGAAAAATCGCCATCTACGTGATTATAGATACGTGTATATTCCAAAGCAAATCTAGCTAGTTTAGGGACCTCTTCGGGTTCTATTGATTGTACTAGCGGATGCTCAAGAAATTCTCGTATTCTACGATCTCTTTGAGTCTGTGAAAGCATAATTTCACCAAGTTCTCTAAATGCTTTTTCATTTTGTCTAAAAGAATTTAATCTGCCTTGATTAGTTAATACGCTAAAAGCCTCTCCTACTAGAGTACCTAGTTGTATTCTAAGTTCATCTAGTATTTCTTCGTTAATGTTTTTAGCAATAGCAGTGTTTAAAAATGGTCGAACAAATTCACCACCTGCAGGGTGTAAATACCCTTGAGTATAAAGCCGCCCTCTGCTGTCAATTTGTGCCCAATTTCTCCACCGAGTATTGTTTACCCGATGCCACCTGATTGCTTGTAACATACCCGCGCCTTGCTCTCCACGCTGTATGATAATTTTTCTAAAACTATTTAGCTCATCATACTTTTGAACGTTACCTCTAGGATCCCTAAAATGAGCAAGATCATCAAAAAAGGATGCAAAGTCTTTATCTACTTCCCATTCAAAATCCATTGCATGATTTATCATGTTAGCAAAGTCGCTATCTATTAAATTTTTTTCGTAATTACCAGAGGCTTTTCTAGTTATTACACTAATATTTGTTTTATTACCACGAGCATCATAGAAATATTTAGATCCGGCTTTCACATATAAACGGTCTCTTTCATCTACAATACCCATTCTTCGGGAATAAACTATTTCTCTGTTAGCTCTTTGAAGCTCTAGCATTTTAGGATCTACAATTTGTACTTCTCGAGATATTGTGTCTCTAAAGGTACCTAAGCCGGGTCTTCCTGAATCTAGATCAATAACCCCTCTGCGAGTTAATCCTCTAAGACCTACCTTTATTTTGCCTTGATCCTTTAAACCTTGTAATATATTTGATCCTATTTTATGATAATCTTGTATTGTAGGAGCTTTAAAAAATATATCTACATCTGCTTTTTCAGCTTCATATATTTTTTTACCAATCCTAATTGCAAGTGAATCATAATCTGTAGATTCTCCTGTTGCAATATCTTCTATTATTTCAGATAGTAGTTTTATCCTTTGCTTTGCAAATTCTGGAGTAATAGATTTTTGAATAAAGTCTTCTTTCTTTTTAATATAAAACCATTCTAAATCTAAAAATCTTCTTTTTCTTTCACTACCTTCTCTTAGAAATTTAGTAATAAGAGAATCAGAAGGCTCTCCATTATACTTTCTTATAAATGCTTTTCCAAAAGGAAGTTTTTCTATTTCCTTAATAAGAGCCTTTTTCGCTTTTTTAAAACTAGGCAAATTAGAGGGAGGCTTTGGAAAGTAAGATCTTAAAGGAGATCTCCCAGAGTAATATAAAGCTCTCGCAATTGGGAGGCCTTCGTTAACGCTCCAATCTCTAACTAATCTTTGATTTTTAAGAGTTCTTTTAGAGATATCATTAAATTCGGTCCACTTACCAAATATTTGAATTTGAGCAGATGTTCCTGCTTCTCCAAACTTATAGAGTTGGGATCTGGCTCTAGATCTCCTATCCAGTATTCTAGAAGTGTTAACAACAGAATTTTTCATTTCTGCTCTTAATACTGCTGAAAAATTTTCCCAAGGCACTTTATCCTTTTCATATCTTTCGAATATGAGGCGTAAGTTCTCTATAACAGCAGACTGTTGATTAATAGAAAGACCATCATTCTCTAAAGAAATTACAAAATTTTCAATAAAGTTTTTTTGTTCTTTAGATAATATTTTTGAATTATTTAGTAAATCTAATCTCTCTTGAAATACTTTGAAATCCGGTTCGTAGATAAGTGTAGATTTCATTTCACCCGTAAGGGGGTCAATTCCCGTATTTCTTTCATCAAATTGATTATTGGCTCTACGTCTACTAGTCCTTTTTCCGGGAATTGAAGTTCCCCGGAAATCTGTTAATGATAGCAAAGAATTGATATTAGCGGCCTCTGCTCGATAAAAAAGACGAAGTTCCTCTTCGACACTTTTATTACGAATAAGTGTAGAAGGACGGGACGCATTAATGTTTAAAGCATTAATTGCGGTAGGTGATAAAACTTTTTGTCTAACTGGAGCAGTAGTTGTATTTCTATTGTCTAAACGGCGTAACGCTGTTAATGAGAGAGGCTTTCCACTTGCTGTAACAAAGGTATCTAAGGTTAATTGACCATTATCAAAAAGATCGACTTTTTGGATATCTCCTTGAAAATGTCGAATTTTTACTTCTCGAGTTTGGCGAGCTAACCATTCTCCATAAGATTCTCGACTAGGAACCGTTTTATTTAACGCTAGAATTTGACTATCTGACAATTTTTCCAATACTTTCTTTTTTACATCCGGAGAGGTACTAGCTAATAGCTCACTATGAGATTTAACGACAGGCACCAATGTAGAGCGACACCTCCAATGTAAAGGGGGAGTATATCTTGTGTCGTCTAAATCATACACTTTGCCGTCGTGGTGAGCGCAGATTGCACTTGTACGACTATCCAATACTGCAGTAAATCGCACTCCTTTAATAAGCTCTCTATTTTCTTTTAATGAATTTAGTTGAGAGGTAGATTGCGTTCTGGTGATTGCAGTTCTGACGAGAGCGCTAGCTTGCGCTTCTGTTAAGCGGGTTGTTCTAACAATTTCATTTCTTAATTGCTCATTAGAAAAACCTTTAGCTAACCCGTTGTTTATTTTTGTTTGTATTCGAGTTAACTCACCTGCGCCTAAAGCTTGGATACGCCTGCTTAGGTTTCCCTCTCCTCGGATGTTAACACCAACAATTTCTTCTAGGACTTTAGTTGCCTTCGGGCGTCTTATATTTGCATATGCGCCGATCGACTTTGCTAGATTATTGGTGTTAAAATCGAGTTCTGTAATTCCGTAGTCTTTCACACTATTAACTAAAAAACCATCTAGTTCTTTAGAAAATCTTCTAATTTCTGGTTTAATTACAGAATCGATTGTTTTGGTTCTAGAAATAATTCCTGCATTTTTAAGGGCAGAAGTTAGTCTTTCTCTGTGTCTTCGAATTATTCTTTTAACATCGGTTTGAGCATTTTCTTCAAACAATCGAACCATTGCCGCATGGTCTACAATACGATCATAAAGCTCTTCATTAATGCTCATAAAACTCTCCGTTATTTATACGATTTCAATATCGCTCTTGTTAACTACTTTTGCAGTTGTACGGTTACTAATTAATACACGATTTTCGTCTATAATAGCCGTAACTGTGTATCCACAAGAAGTAATAGCGCCTACAGTCACAAGACCTTCTTCTTTAGAGTGATCAATTTCTATAAAAGTTTCAACTACTTCCTCAAACTCACTTTCGGATACTTCTTCCAATTCTAAAAATTCGTCTTCTAAAAAGGAGTCACTCATACTACACCTCAAATAGTTCTTTAAGCTGTTCTTCTGTCATAGGTACTTTTCCGAAAGCTTTAGTATGTTTCTCGGTAGGGGCGATAATCCAAAGATCACCGCGTTTGCCTACAACTTTCCAAAGACCACTTTTAGAAACTAAGCCTTCTTGAATTTTTACTTTCTCAGGGACAGAACAGACTACTGCTTCTACTTCTTTAGTTGCAGGTCGTCCTCTCTTTTTTGTTTCTTTTACTTCAACCATTGTCTTTTCCTTCGTCTTTATTATTCGTTAATACTTCGGGCTCTTTTGCTTGAGCATTGATTAAATCATCAAGAGGTTGAGGATCAAGTCCTCCCATGATAATGTCATCCTGATTTATTTCTTCTTGACCTTTTATGTCATCATAATCTGAATGAATTATATCGTTTGCCTTAGCAATATCAAGAAATGCAGATCGTGGAATAAGACCACCCGTGTACCATTCTGTAACTAACCTTAACCAGTCTGCGCCAATTGGTGCTGGATTTAAATCAGGTGTTAAATTAAATGTAATATCTGACATTTTATAATCTGTTCCATACTTCCAGTTTAACATCCAACAAATTATTTTAGTCATTTGTTGTGAAACTTTTGTAGAAATTGAGGCTAGTAAAGCAGATTGTCCGGCGTTTCTGATTTCTAGAGCTACTCCAGAATCTCTGCCACTTCCGCTTTCAGGGGCCATCATCCTTATTCCAAGGCGAGCCATTTCATTAACAGTGTTTTGAATTACCAACTCCATATCTCGTAAAGCACGAGAGGGAGTTTCTAGAGCCTTAACATCATCGCCCTGCTGAACTTTAATCCAAGAACCTAAGCCTGCTGAAACAACATCTTCAAATTGATCGTCTGTCATATCTGAAATTACAACTGGTGTGTAAGTTGCCGCTCCTAATAACAAATGATTACGACGTGACACTTTGTTGTAGAGGCTTACTTCTCTGTCAATTAATGGCATTAAAACAGGCTCTTCACCTTCAATATTTCCATTTAAAGGGACTGCTGGGATATAGTCAAACAATTTGTTGTTTGCCATAATTTGATCGTAAGTTGCAACTTTTTGCCACATATTATTTTTAGAAGTTTTTGCACCGTGCATTCCACCGGATACTTCATAGTCTTGTTGTGCAACACCGTTAATAAAGTTCACATTAGCAGATTGCTCTGCTCTAAGCTCATACTTATCAACAACATAAATTCCCTGTTCATTTATTCTATGAACATAGGCGCACTCTACATAGTCTGGATGCAGAGGATTGTCTCTATATACTGTCTCATAACTTCTTACAACTAATGCGAGTAAGCAATTTTTTCCAGTACGAGGATGAGCCCCTGTTCTCCAGTTTACTACTGATTCCGCGTTTAAAAGCACTGGGTAAGGCGCAAGCATTTTACGCTCTTCTAAGCTTAATGCGTCATAGTTAGGTACAGAAGGGTAATCCACTATTACCCATGCTCTTGAAGTTTGGAGTTCCTCAAACAAGGCTTCGTCCAAAAAAGATAATATAGAATTATTTGAAGAGGTAAATGAGTTACGAAGCCAATCTAGAGCGCCTTCAGGGGCGCTTTCTGGTAGTGTAATTTCAGGTTGCTTGCGGAGCATTCCTCCAATAAGTACTTTGATATATTGTGCGGTTAGCCCAGGAAGCTCTGCTTCTGCTCTATAAAACGCATATTGCTCGGGAGTCATGCTTGGAGAAAAGGGCAATAAAATATTTTTAAAGCCGTAATTATCAAGTATTGAGTCTAACTCTTTAACTTGAGATTGGCCATTAAGAATTCCTCTTGCAGTTCTCCAAAGTGGCTTAAGCGACTCGTATTTGGGATGCGGATCTCCTACAGATTTAGAACGATTCGCAGACGTAGCTGTATTAGCCATTTAAGTCTCCTATTAAAAATTATGTGATTGCTTGGAACGTACCTTTGTTCCGCTTGTGACTGGGAATAGATACTCAGTAGCGTATCTTACTCCATCGGAGTGGTGCTCTTCACCCGCCGATTTATCAATCATAGCAGAATCTGGGTTGTTTTCTTTCCATGAAGTTCGTTCCATAGATTTAATTGTGTGCTTGCATCTGGGATGAAATAACATATTGACATGCCCACTAGCGGTTTTTAATTGTCTATTCACTGCCGCTACAGAGTCAATTAATGCAGGCGCTTTACTTCTTGCAATAGTTTCAAGATTATATGATTGCAAAATAGAAAAGTCTGTACGTCCTACAGATGCCGAAGACTTTCTAGCTCGACCGCTTGGGTCTGGAAAACATTTTACGTCATGTCCCTTTTGTACAAAACGCTTTTGTAGCGTTTTTGCTAGGGATTCTGTATCGGGATGTCCTATAAAATCTTCAATAAACTGCATTTGATTTCCCCTAAGAGCAAATAAGGAACACGCCATAATTGAAACGTTAAAGTCGATACAGGCGTAAACAGTCTCTCCCGGTTGAAAATCAATAATTGTTTTATCTACATGATCTTTTCTGTTAAAATTATAAAATACAGAGTTACCAGATTCATCAAAAGATGCTTCGTACTCTCGTTTAAATTTAAAAAAGTCAATAGTATGTTTTGTTTTCTCAATTTCTTCTTCGTCTAAATAAGGAGAGTCTTTATATGTAAAATGGTAAGATTTCCAATTATTATCAACTGCTTCAAAATTAAACATATCATAAAAATAATCTCTACCTTTAGGGGTAGAAATAATAAGAGCCCTTCCCGGGGAGGGCGCTCCAAATTCTTTAGCTCTGTCAGGAGACCAACGAGTAGTTAAACAGGGCTGTATAATACTTTCCCAAGATTCTTTAAAAGAGCCACCTGCTCCTCTCCAAGTAGTAACCTCATCTAGTACTGCAAAATATTGGCCAGATCCTCGAAGTCGTTCGGACGCTTCATATGACCATAATTTAAGTACTACATTATTAGGAAACCAGAAAGTGCCGCTATGTTGGGATGATTTGTCGCAGAAGTCTTCCATTCCAAATTGATAAGCAATCAAAGGATAATAGATATCAACAGCCTGCTGATAAGTTGGGCAAATTAAGCATACATTTTTGTTTGGAACATCAGCGGGTAATTGTACTAATTCTTGTACAGCCAAGACCGCCGCACAGGCCGCAAGGTAAGACTTGCCAAAACCTCGAGAAGCGCATACCGCCGCGTAGCGAACGGATTGGTCCACAAACATATCTCTTATAATCTGCGACTGTCCCTCATGTAATGTTATTGACATGTTATTTTCCGTATAAATTGTCTTATATTAAGTTTGATTCTACCGATAAATGTTTGAGCATCGTCTACGTCTTTTTTAATGCCCCTATAACCTAACTCTATATATTTATTTTTCTTATACCAAATGAATTCTTTTGTTTTATATTTTTCAGGGATTACGTCTGCTTCTACTAAAAGCCTACTGGGGACTTGAACGCCTACCCAATTATTTTTAAGTAAAAATCCACCATTTCCATCTGAAAAGTTATAACATTTAGGGTCAGAAAAACAATCCGCTAATAAAATAGATTCTTCTAATTTACATTCTTCTTTTGAGCCATATCTTAATAAGTCTCTTGTAAAAATATCGCTATGCAAATCTTCCCAGAATTCATAATTTCGAGAAGAGCAAATATAGCCATCGTCTTCATCGCCTTTATGGTAGCCAATATAGTATCGCCCATTAGTAGTATTTGTTAACCGATATACAAACGCTTCATTATTCATTTTAGTCCTGATTGTACTTCTTCATACAACTTGTAATCTTCTGCCCAAATTTCTTTAGCTAAAGACATTGCTTCTAAGTCTAGCGCTACTATTTGTTGCTTTGAGGCATTAAGTTTAGGTAGTTTAAATCCAAAGTAAGAATTTATATCTTGGTATAGTATAATATTACTACCGCCGATCCAATCGATCTGACGGTAGCATTTATTAGGCAATATGTACCATTTAGCAATAAAGCACCAAAGCTCTAAGATGTCTTTTTTATTTAAGACAGTTCCATAATTTTCTAGTTTAGGCTTTGTAGGGTCTATTCTTGAGCTTTGACCTAAATGTGTATTGTACATAGAAATTAGCCAATCTGTAGGTTCTCTTAGAACAGCATAAACTGGCTTGTTATATTTTTTAGCCTCTAAAAAAGTTTGATGTTTATACGGAGGATAATCTAAAGATAAGTCAATAGCCTTTGGATTATTTTGTATAATAGCCTTTTTTAACGAGGTAGATCCCGTTCGAGGTACAAATATTTGTACACTATCTTCGGTTAATATCATTTTATTTTGCCTTTTTGCGAGTATCTTCCATTTCCATTACTTCAAGCCACATTTTACAAGTATCGCTTCTCTGGCAATCTTGTATTGTAAACTCAATTACGGGAATGGGTAAATAGTACCTATATATGTTTTCAACTAACCAAGCTAATCCTGATTTTTCAGGTATGTCTTTTTGGTTGATATCCCCATTTATAAGTAGTTTAGAGTTCTCTCCAACTCGAGTAACAAGCATTTTAGCTTGCTCAATAGAAAGATTCTGAGCTTCGTCTGCTAGTATCCATGCATCATCAAAGGTTCTACCTCGCATCAGTTGCAAAGGTACCACTTCAATGCTTTTTCCTAAGTCGCATTCTAACTTTTTAACGCCAATTCTTTGTGCAATGACGTCTAGAACAGGCATAGCCCACGGGGTTGTCTTTTCTGAAAGATCTCCCGGTAAAAATCCAATGTCCTCTCCAACGGGTATCATCGGTCTAGTGATCACTATTTTGCGTCTACTATTCCTAAGATACCAGTCTGCCGCTAATCCTGCGGTTATAAACGTTTTACCAGTTCCTGCAGAACCAGTAGATATTACTTGAGTATTGTCTCGTATTGCGTTTATCAATGACTGTTGATTAAGAGTCTGAGCCAATATTGGCGGTGGATTAAAACTTTCTATGCGTACTCGCTTTCCCATAAATTACCATTTAACCTTGTCAGCCCAGTATGCCGCAGACATTTTTCCTTTCTTAATGTTTTTAGCATGACGGGCTTTAAATGATTTACGCCGGGCTTTTTCCTTTGCAGTCTTAGGATTTTTACCCGCACCCTTTGTTCCCTGCTCTCCAAAACGGATGGTTTTGGTTTTGTTACCTTCTTTAGCAACTACTACATGGGACTTTGTAGGGTGATTAGGAGTCTTTTTAGGAGTATTATAAGAAGAAACTCCTGCTCTCTCTAGTTGCCAATCTGAAGGCATAATTTATCTCCCTTGACCTCTATATTTTTTAAAAGATCGTTGTTTAGATTTATTCATAGTTGCCTTAGTAGTTCTTACCCCATCATTTTGAGAGGTTTTCTTTTTATACGGTTCAGGCGACCATGTTTTGAGACTAGATTTTTTCATTTTCTTCCTTTACGATTGTATCCTAGGGGACTTATATCTCCTAGAAAAGAGTAATCCTTTATAAGATCTAAATTTACAGAGTTGGGAGTAAATGATTCTCTTTGATCAAAGGAATAACCAAATGCTTTTAAGTCAGTACTAAATGCATTTTCTATTATTTCTTTTGTCTCTAAATCATAATACTCTGGCCAACTTTTTGTAGGTATTTTTGTTCTATTACCTTCTTCTAAGGGATACTCTTCCCAATCTTGATTAAGTTTAATTGTATTAAATATGTATTTAGTATCGTGTTCTCTATTTTCAAAATTACCTATATAAGTAACTCTTAAGTTTAAATCACGGTCTATGATATACCCTAGCATCGGGTTTACATCAAATGTATTTAAATACCCATACTCAAATCGTGTTTTACACAAATATTTACTTTCTAATTCGTAGTCCCCATACCGCCATAGTACCCATTGTTTAAACGATATGGGTTTTTTAAATTCAGGCTTTTCAGTGTGGTAGAGCCAATGACTAAATTCTTTTTCAAAAGGATTTCTTACTAGAGTGAACACAAATTTATTTATTGTTGGCGGTAGTCGGCAAGGCTCATCTGAGAAAGCATAATGTATAAAATTAAATTCTTTTCCATAATCTCTGCTAACTAAAGCGAGTTCTAGACTACTACCTGAAGTTCGAGGTATATGCACAAAGACATAATCTTTTCCAACTATCATTTTTAAATATCATCTATAAATTCAAAGACTATATCAGCGTATTCTACTCCATCTTCCCTAGTGCTTTCTACTGTATCACTTAGGATGTTTATTAAGTGCCTAGAAGGTTTTGTTTCGTAGTGATAAGTATAACTAGAGCAGGGTCTAAGAACACGGCTTTTAACTTTGTTAATGCCGTTACTTGCTAAAAAATCCCTTAACCCTTTTTCATAGGGAATAATAATATCCGGGTCATCTAAATGATCTTTGCTGTTATTTATTTTAGCATATAATATAAATCCGGCTTCATAAGTATCACCGTTTTTATTACCTGCTACCATACCTACTAGCTTGTTATCAATTTTTCCCATTATATTAAAATTATTTTCTAAAAAAGTCTGATAAATATTTGACTTAATTTTATTTTTATTTAATTCTTTATTCTTTTTTCCAAATACAGAAAAATAATTATCTAATACTAAACCGTCATAACTATCTCTAAAGCAAATATTAAAATCAGAAGCCTTTATATTATTCGCGGAAAACTCTATTGTGGGGGTATTGGCCATGCAACATCCTCTAATAAAGTAGCCTCATTAATTTCAGGTAAATCTCTTAAAGCTTGTCTGTATACTCGCCATTGCTCTCTTTGAGATTCTGTTAAACCATTGTCTGGAATTTGAGTCCAATCTGAATTTAATAACTTTTGATTTCTAAAACCCTTAAGTTCATTTAAAAATCTTTCTGAGTCATAAATCCACTCACCTTCCTTCCAATAGTGATATAAAGAAGGTTGTGAATTGCGTTCTACCCACTCTCCATTAAGATACACATGTGTTTTTGCAAATTCATGTATATCTAGGTCATGTGCTACATGTACCGAAATTAATCCATTTAATTGGACTACATTATTTTCGTATAAAAAATCGTTAGCTGGAGAGCAAGCTTGTTCTATTTCTCCATACTGGTTTACAAATGCTACTTGTATCACCCTCTTACTCCATATATAACAAATGTTCTTCTATTAACACCTAGGTAACCTAAACTATAGGATCCAGAATCCCAGGCACCTCCACCAAATATTGTATTATTTATAACTGTAATTCTTTCATTAGTGTCATCAAAATGCGCCCATTGCCCTGAAATAAAGGTAGTAGTTGAACCAAGAATTGTAATGCTTTGATAAAACGCATTCATACCGAGTAATCCTACGTAAATATTATTAAAAGCAATATCCCCCGGCGAATTGTATTCGTATTTATCTCCAAAACCAATTTCACCAAATGCTAGAATTTCAGGTATAGAGCCTCTTTGCGAACTAAACATTAAATTAGAGGAAGAGTCAAATACTTCTATACCATATCCACTTGTTGATGCCGATCTATTTGAGGCTCTTTGTATAGTACGATACCTAAATCCTGAAGCTAATGCGAAGTTTTGCATAGTAGTATTACTACCTAGTGTTCTGAACCCGCTAGAGTATTCAGTTGCAACTACCGCAGTAGTATTAGCAGGAGGTCGTCCTATTAAGATTTGCCCTGCAGAAACAGAAGGTAATGCTTGATAGTAACCTGTTAGGTTAGTAAACCCGTCTCCATCTACAACAGGGTAATCAATATTGGTATCGAATATAGTCCGCCCAGAGCTATTTACTACCTGCATTCCATAGGCCATGCTATCCTCCTAGTAATACTGTGTAATTGTATGCGTAAACTGCACTTTGGTTAGCTTGTACTTGTGCTGTTACTTTTAGTTGGAAAGAACCAGTATTCTTCGTCAATTCCCAAGATTCATTATCTCCATAGACGCTATCGGTATAGCCATACAATATAATCCAATTATCATTGGCTAGCATTCCTGATACAGTTACTGTAGTAGAGGCGGTAAGAATTTGAGCAGTACCACTTGCAGAATTATTTAAGGTTAAATTTCCTGAGCCGGAAAGTACAAAACGGCTTGATCGTGAAGAGGTAGTAAGGGTGTTTACTCCAGAAGAATTAAATACCTCAAAACCATAAGAGGTGCCTGCAGGTGCCGTTGATGTAGAGGCTGTTATTACATCTGAAAAGGTATAAGCCCCATATGACTTAGCCGCTACTCTGTATGTTTGTGTAGAGTCATAACCCCCGGGAGACCTTATTCGTGCTGTTAGTACATCACCATTGCTTACTTCAAAAGGGGTATTAAACAAATCATAACTGGTTTTATATGCGCCAGAATTTAGTTTTAATTCTACATTACCCTCTGTGACTATGTAGCAAGTATTTCCTGTAGACATTCCACTGATAGTAGCAGTCCTTGTATATAATGTATAAGGCGTAGCGCCAGTTATATTAGAAAAATTGAAAGAGGGAACACTATCTCCACTTATAATAACCCAAAAGCTGTCTGATACTCCAGACAATAGGGCATTAAAACTTACTGCTTTTATTTCAACTGCACTAGATCCTGTTGCAATTGTTTTTGAAGTTCTAACTACGTTACTAGAAGTAGAGGTCATCTGGATAGTTGAATCATTAGTAAATAATTGTAAACCATTATAAGAATAAAACACAGGAGCATTACTATCGTTAATAGTGCCTCTGACAAAGGTAATAGTATCTCCGGGTGCTATTGTATATGGATTAGCGGCAGACTCTCCTGGCCCAGTAGTACTTCCACCAGGATATGTAAGGGTAATAGTACCTGACATACCTTTACTATCATAAGTGGTATTTACAGTTAAATTATGATTTGCCATTTCGTTTCACTTTAATAATTAGTTTATTTCTTTTTAGCAGTTTTAGCCGCTTTCTTCCAAGTCTTTTCAGTAGGATATCCTTTATCGCCGGGCTTTTTCATTTTTTCGCCCGAACCCTTTTTGATACGCGCCCGTTTAGCACGGACGTTATCATATAAATTATTCTTAGTTTTAGAAGGCATACTACTTACCTCGGCGCTTTTTACCTTTTGTCATACCGTATGAGCAAGGTTTTCCATCATGAGCCATAGTAGCCTCCTTAAGTTATTTTAACTACTTTTTTAATTTTACATTTTTGTATACGGTTAGGGCGGGATTTAACTACAATGTATTCTCCCACTTCTGCATACTTAACTTTTATATGTGTAATTTCTTGAGTTGTGTTTTCGCAAGTAGTCAATAACGCATAAAGTTCTTTTTTGTCTTTTACTATAACTACTTCTTTTGAGTATGCCCCTAAAGATATCAGGCATAATATTATTCCTATTACTAATTTCATAGTTATCTCCTTACGTCATCCCGACGTGTTGTTGCCTCACGGCAAATTATCCCTATAATTTACTGGGATTAAGAAAGAAGTGTCCAAAATCTCGGATAAACTCTCTTTCCATAGAGCTATTTTCTCTAATATATCTAGTTTCATTTTCTAATAAAATAAAACCATAGCTTTCAAAAAGCTCTATCCAGTAACTACTAGGTTCTACATTAAAATGGTATTCGGTATTAAAAGGAGAGTGTGTCATTAATACATACTTCGCCTCTTTAAATACACACATGTAATTATCGATGTACTCTTTAGGTACATGCTCTACAAACTCTACAGACCACGCTAAATCAAACGTCTTATTAAAGCTATAACCGCTTTTAGTAAAGTCATTGATTACAACGGGGATATCTGGAAATTCTAAAGTAAAATCACCGTCTATCCCCTCTGCATTAATACCAAGCTTTATAGCTTCACGTATCATATCTCCGGGTCCACATCCGATATCAATCATGCTTTTAATATTATATTTATTTTTTAAATATTGAAGGTTAGAAACATCAAGATGTGTTCTGTAAAAGTGTCCCCCTAAATGAGAGGGTAAATTCTTAGGATGCATTAGTATACCTTTAAGTATTAAAGTGTTTCGCGGGATACTCCCTGCGATTTTTCATAAGTACGCATAGTGCCTAATCCTAGCATTCCTAGCAGTACAGGCATCATAGTCGATACATCTGCTTGTGGAAACTCAATAGGATAGCCTGCTAAATTAGCAAAAAACGTTCCAACAGGCGCTATAAGAAAATTCATAGCAAAGCCCATTCCACAAACCCATCCTAGCATAGGTCGCCACCCGGCAACAAACATGCTACTGTGTTTTGCTTCTTCTTTATTTAATTCTATCTGGGCTAATTTTAAGGCTTGTTCATTTTCTGCTTCAAAGGTTTTAAGTCTAAACTTAAGTTCTTCTTTAGTTATTTTCTTTTCTTGGTAATCTTTAAATATACTTGCTACTACATCAATAAGATCACCGGATATAAGATTTAGTATTTTTGAGAACATTCTAATCTCCAGTATAAATGTCTGGCAGAGTCTCTACCGTTACTTCTTTTTCTTGTTTATGAGATTCACCTAGTTCAATAGAAAACCCCATAATACTGAGTTTAACTCTGCGAGATGTATCGAGAGTCCATACTCTGTAAATATAAATAGAAGAGATAGCAACGATGATAACAGCCAGAGCTAGTGTGCCTTTTATAAATACCGCTAATTGATCTAGCATGATATTAGCCCTTTAAATGGTTGTAGTTAAAAAACATAAGAATAAGATTACTTATGTAACACTATTTAAGCAGGGATTTTACACATATGTTCTTCTTTAATAAGGCATTAATTACCCCGGAGGATTTATCCTATAGGGTGATCAATTGTACGTTTTATCACAGAAAGAACATTTTTTAGACTTAGGCAATTTAAGTTCTATGCCTATAGATTCACAGGTGTGTTTCCATTCCTTGTTGAATATACGATCATAGTTATTTAAATAATTTTCAGTGCTGGTTTTGCTTTTAATAGCATCGCCAGTTATATCATTCTTAGTTGGCATTTTTACCCTTTTTACGTATTCGTAGTTCTTTAGTGTGATCAATTTTTCCTATGGGATCATCCATATACGCTCGCCGCGCAAATTTTTGCAAATTTTTTTATATTTTTACGTACCTACGGCGTCTACGCCGCCTTTAACACACCTTCCCTCGGCTTCGCCTCGGGTATTAATATTTAGAAACACACACTAAACTCACAGATAATCACTAGGTATCCCGTATGCTCCTCTATGCTCATTTATGCTCTTTCCTATGGCCTACCTATGGTTAGGCACAAAACACAAGAGACAAAGAAAGAGAGGCCACTAGTGATGTGTGTAAAATCCATTTATGGTCATTAAGGGTCATGGGTGGTTAAGTGAAGATACACAAAAAAGAAAACTCCTTATAGGAAAATTTGGTGTGTGCTCAGGGGGCATTTGTGGTGTGTGTGAGGTGCAAAAGGGGACATGGGGGGCTGTGTGAAAAAAGAAACACCTTATAATAAAAATCTCATGTGTTTTCAGACAAGATGGAAG
>Ga0208161_1000075_pt1 | contig 47560 bp, 53 predicted proteins | sample CB_VirMetaG_3_FD_184538 | JGI IMG/M metagenome (GOLD analysis project Ga0208161, IMG submission 184538) | Freshwater to marine saline gradient viral communities from Chesapeake Bay - CB_1508_1S Viral MetaG (SPAdes) (version 4) | ecosystem: Environmental > Aquatic > Marine > Coastal | place: USA... | reverse complement strand
CTAGCAAGTTTGGCTACTCCCTGTCCGCTATCATTGATTCGTCTCTTGTTGATGCACTGGAAAGTGATCGCAGTGAGTCGCTCAAGTGGGCAGAGACTAAGCTGAAGAACCCGAAGCGTTCTACCCTGAAGCCTGAGCCGTGGGAAGAAGTTGCTGACGGTAAGTACAAAGTTAAGTTCTCCTGGAATGAAGAGAACAAACCTCCCGTTGTTGATACGGAAGGCACCCACATCACTGATGAGTCCATCCCCATGTACTCCGGTAGCCGTGTTAAACTGGCGTTCTACCAGAAGCCTTACATCCTTAAGGACGGTGTTACGTATGGCACCTCGCTTAAGCTTGTTGGTGTCCAGCTGGTAGCCCTGGCTAATGCTGGTATCGCTGACACTGGTGACATGGACGCTGAGGGTGTGGCTGAACTGTTTGGTAAGACCACTGGGTTCAAAGCATCTGAGCCTAACATCAGCGACGTGTCTGAGGATGAGGAAGACGACTTCTGATGTTCCGCTCAGGCTTAGAGAAGAAAGTAGCTAGCCTTCTCCAAAGCTTGAAAGTCCCTTACGAATACGAAGATTGCAAACTCGCCTACGTTCTTCAATGCAACTACATCCCCGACTTTCATTTACCGAATGGTGTCTTTCTCGAAGTGAAGGGGCGCCTGACAAGCGAGGACCGACGAAAGATGATCGCAGTAAAGAAGAGCAATCCCGACTTAGATATTCGATTCGTCTTTCAAGCACCATTTAATAAAATCTACAAAGGATCCAAAACCACCTACGCTAAGTGGGCAGAGAAGAATGGATTCCTTTGGACCTCATACACCACCATCCCAATCGAATGGCTAACATGAAGTACGGCACCCCCGAGTACTACGCCGAGCAATTCGCTGACTTCCTTGCTGACGCACAAGCTGACGATCCGCACTACGGTGATGCTCTTGTCGAAGGCTTCCTGATTGCTATCAAAGACTGGCGCGATTACCATTCAAAACAAGTTGATGAATACAACCGAATTGAACAGCGAGTTCGTCAGGCACTTACCGTGTGATACGTGTGGCTCATCAGATGCAAACTCATTGTACTCTGATGGGCACACTTTTTGTTTCGCTTGTAATACATACGGGCACACTGAGGAGCCTATTCACATTCATCAAATGTCCACCAATGTACAGCTCAAAGGTTCCGCCACACGACTGAACAAGCGGAACATCTCTGAGAAGGTATGCCAACAGTACAGGATCTACAAGGACGGTGATGTACTACGGTTCCATTACTATGATGAGTCTGGCATCCTAATTGGATGTAAGACAAAGACAAAGAACAAGGACTTTCGTTATGAAGGGCAACCACCTACCTGCCTCTTTGGACAACATTTGTTTCCCACCACTGGAAAACGAGTCGTCATCACTGAAGGGGAACTCGATGCAGCTAGTTGTCAGGAAGCTATGCCGGGGTGGCCGATGGTATCTTTACCTAGCGGTGCCGCAGCGGCGAGGAAGTCGATTCAACGGGCTATCCCATGGCTCCAGGGTTATGAGGAGATTGTCTTGTTCTTCGACAATGACGATGCTGGCCGTAAGGCAACGGAGGAGGCGGCAAGCGTACTACCACCAGGCAAGTGTAAGATCGCTCGTCTAGAGGCGTACAAAGATGCCTCAGATGCTCTCCAAGCTAATGACTCTCAAGCAGTTCGTGAGGCTATTTGGAACGCAAAACCCTACCGTCCAGATGGCATCGTCGACGGTAAATCCCTTCTAGAACTAGTAACCACACCCTCACCACCAGCAGATCATGAGTATCCATTTCAAGGATTACAATCAAAGCTTCACGGGATCCGGTATGGAGAGCTTATCACGATTACTGCAGGATCTGGCATTGGAAAGTCTTCCTTCTGTCGTGAGCTTGCAACTCACCTTCTTAGTGGAGGAGAACGAGTCGGTTACTTGGCGCTTGAAGAATCCAACCGTCGTACAGCTCTAGGGTTGATGTCCGCAGCAGTTGGTAAGTCACTGCACCTTGGTGAACATGATCGAGAGACACTTACCAAAGCTTACGACACAACACTAGCTAACTGGAATCTCTTCTTGTTTGATGGGTTCGGTTCGTTTGACCCTGACCTTATATACAATCGTATTGAGTACCTAGCCACTGGTCTTGATACAAAGGTCATCTTCCTCGATCACCTCTCCATCTTGCTTAGTGGGTTGGATGGTGATGAGCGTCGGATGATTGACACCACCATGACAAAGCTGCGTTCCCTTGTTGAACGTACTGGTGTCGCTATGTTCCTTGTCTCTCACCTGCGCCGTACATCAAGCGATCAAAACCATGAAGAAGGAGCACGTGTTACACTTGGACAGCTGCGAGGAAGTGCGGCGATTGCACAACTTAGTGATGGCGTGATAGCCTTGGAAAGAAATCAGCAATCTGATCGAAAAGATTCCAGCACTACTGTGAGAGTTTTGAAAAACAGATACTCAGGTGAGGTTGGCATCGCTTGCAATCTGAGTTACGATCTATCCACCTGTAAATTCAATGAAACTGAAGCAACCCAAGAGTTCGACCCAACAACCGACTTCTAAAGTGAAGCGTCCCAATCCCCCAACACCTGAAGCCGTAGCTAAGGCACAGTTCGTCGATAAGACATATGTCTGGAAAGCAGCTAGCCCGAAGGCTAAATCTTCTTGAACTCTTCATCTTCATCACCAACTTGTTTATTGTCGCTGGTGTAATCCGGCATTGGAATGACGCTTATCTTTGACATTGAGGCAAACGGACTGCTTCATGATGTTACCTGCATCCACTGTCTTGGTATCTACGATACAGAGACTGATCAAACCCTTGTCTATAATGACGAAGGAAACACTGAACCTCTCACTCGTGGTATACAACGCCTTGAAGACGCAAATCAAATTGTTGGGCATAACATCATTAACTACGATATTCCTGTTATCCGTAAGCTCTATCCTTGGTTTAGCCCCGTGGGTAGGATTCTGGATACTTTGGTTCTTAGCCGTAGTTGTCACCCTGATATTCTAAACACCGACAAGCTACGTAAATGGGACAAGATGCCGTTGCAAATGTATGGTAGGCATAGTTTGGAGTCGTATGGTTACCGCCTCGGGGTATATAAAGGGGACTACGGTAAGACGGCAGATTGGAAGGAGTGGTCAAAGGAGATGGAAGAATATATGGTACAAGATGTTGTTGTTACTAAAAAACTTTGGAATCACTTTCAACCGTTCCTGACTGGATCACGCTAGAACATGAAGTCGCAACGATCCTCACCGAGCAAGAACTACATGGATGGTTTTTTGATGAGCCAGCTGCACGGCAACTTGCACAAACTCTCTATACCGAGCTTGATGATCTTAAAGGTGTACTTTGCAAGCGGTATCCTTACGTCGCAGGACGCGAGTTTACTCCGAAAAGACCTAATCGATCACAAGGATACGTCGCCGGAGCTACTCTCGTTAGACTGAAGGAATTTAGCCCAACCAGTAGAGATCACATTGCATGGGTGATGGAGAACCTAAACGGTTGGAAACCAAGCAAGCACACCAAAGCTGGTAAGACAGCTATTGATGAGACAGTACTCAAAGAGATAGGCACAGAGGAAGCTCTGCAGTTCTTTCGTTGCTTTGAGTCAACAAAACAGCTGGGTATGTTGTCTGAAGGTAACAATGCTTGGCTGAAGCTTGTACGAAACAACCGAATCCACCACCATTGTTCCGTTGCTACTAACACATTTCGATGTGCTCACCGTAACCCCAACTTAGCACAAGTACCTAGTGATCTGGAATTTAGAAAGCTATTTCGTGCTAGTCCTGGTTATGTCATGGTTGGTGCTGATCTCGCAGGCATTGAACTACGAATGCTTGCACATTACCTTGCTCGCTATGATGGAGGCAGGTACGGAGATGTTCTTCTCAACGGTGATATTCACCAGGAAAACGCAGATAAGATAGGTATCAGCCGTCGCCTAGTAAAGACGGTAACTTACGCCTTCCTTTATGGGGCAGGCGATAAAAAGATCGGACTAAGTTATGATCCACAACTTTCTGAGAAGGCTGCCACAGCCAAGGGTAAAGAGATCCGTCAGGCTTACATGGATGCAATTCCAGGACTTGAGAAGCTGGTTAATGCGGTTAAGTCCAAGGCGGAATCTGGTTACCTACAGTTGTGTGACGGTCGCCGCTTGCCTGTTGATGGTAGCCACAAAGCCCTTAACTACTTACTCCAAGGGAGCGCGGGTGTTGTAGCTAAACGATGGATGGTCATTGCTAATCAATGTAAGCCATCAAATCACATTCATCAATTAGCATTTGTACACGACGAGTTACAATACGAAACCATCCCAGAAGAGGCAGAAACACTTAAACAACACCTTGAGCTATGTGCGGGACTTGCTGGAGAACATTACTCTTTACGAGTCCCTATTTCAGCAGAAGGTAAAATCGGACAAACCTGGGCAGACGTTCACTAATCAAACCAATGGCAGTAAAATCTAAAACAGCGCTGGGACGGGTTGACTTCCAATCCCGTGCAAAGTACAAACACACCCGTCAAGGTAATGGCACTCGTAGTCTTCCTTCGCATGGGCGTAAGCTCAAGCGGGGACAAGGTAAGTGAGTCTATTAATTGACGCAGACTACATCGTATATAAAGCCTGTGCGGGAGCTGAAATCGACATCGACTGGGGTGATGATGTCATCTTCGTATCCAGTCGCTTCAGTGAAGCCTACAGAGCAGTTGAGCGAGAACTCTATAAGATCGCTACTGACCTTGGATGTTTTGATGACTCTATTCTGTTCTTTTCTGATAGTGTCAACTTTCGTAAATCTATTGACCCAACGTATAAAGGACATCGTAACCGAAAGAAACCGTGCGGCTACAAAAGGGTCATCAACAAACTCAAGGAAGAGTATCACGTTGTTGTGATGCCTACACTTGAGGCGGATGATGCTATGGGCATCTACGCAACAAAGGAGCAGGGGCATATCATCTGCTCACCCGACAAAGACATGAGACAGATACCTGGAGAACTTTATGATTTATCTGATGGTGTCGTCACCATTACCGAAGAAGAAGGTAAGCGTTGGCACTTCGTTCAAACGTTGGCTGGCGACCAAACTGACGGCTATGGTGGGGTTCCTGGATTCGGAATCAAACGTGCGTACTCCTTCTTTGAAGAGAACGGATACACGTGGGATGCAGTCCTCAGAGCCTTCGCTTCCAAGGATCTTGATGAGTCAACTGCCCTCCAGAATGCAAGACTCGCAAAGATCCTTCAGCATTCCGATTATGACTTTACCAACCAATGCGTCAAATTCTGGACCCCCACCAGTAATTGTTGACCTCACTCTTGAGCAGCAGTTCAAGATGCGTCAAATCGAAGACGCATTAAAAACTTCTAAAGATCAAGTGGATGATATTATCACGATCTTCCTTGCTCTACAAAAGCAATGCTTTGTCCTTAGTAACAACGTATCCAACCTAGTAAAACAATGGCCAGCTCCGACAATCATGGACCCGACTACTATCGACGAGGTTCTATCCAAGTTTGGGATTTCGTCCGAGACCAAGGACTAAACTTCCACCTTGGTAATGCAATTAAATACATCTGCCGAGCTGGTTACAAAGACAGTCGTCGTGATGACCTCCGTAAAGCAATCCACTACCTTCAAAACGAACTAGAAAATGACATCCTCCACCCGTCAGCAGCAAGCCGTAGAGTTCCGGAAAAGTTTCCAGGTGAGGAACAGTACTACGCCGGCTTCACGGACTTTGCAGAGGCGTTTGATCGTTGAAGAGTTCAAAGAGTTCCTTGATGCTGAAAACCAGCTGATCATGGGACTCACCGTCAACTCCGCCGAATGTTTGAAGGAGCTAGCTGATCTGGTCTATGTGTGTTACCAGTATGCAGCTAACCTTGGGTGGGATCTTGATGAAGCTCTTGATCGTGTCCACCAAAGTAACTTGTCCAAACTGGACGACAACGGTAAACCTATCTACCGAGAAGATGGGAAGGTTCTGAAAGGACCAAATTATCAACCTCCTAACCTTACTGATCTCGTTTAATAATGTCTGCCCCCGCCAAAGAACTAATTGCCCGCACTGGGCGTGTACAATCCTGGATTGATGATCCAACCTCTAGGCTGCCTGTATCCTGTACCGTCTTCGTTGTGGAAGACACAATGGAAGGAGAAAATGGAATCGAAGCCTCGTGGCGTTTCGTCAGCCATGCACTACGCTACGGTGCAGGAGTTGCTGTCCACCTTAGCAAACTGCGACCCAAAGGATCTGAAAATGGTAAAGGACTTGTAGCGTCTGGTCCTGTGTCGTTTGCTAAGATCTACTCCACACTTAATGAAATTCTCCGTCGCGGTGGCGTCTACAAGAACGGAGCAGTAGTATGTCACTTGGATCTCAGCCACCCTGACGTTCTTGACTTCATTACTGTTAGCCGAGCTGAACTTCCTTGGGTAAAGCGTTGTGTTAACATTAACGATTACTGGTGGAATCTTGCCACCAAAGACGTCAAGGAAGCGTTGATTCTTGCCATCAAACGTGGTGACGTTTGGCTCAACAAAACTAAAGTCGATCGAAATGGAAATCGAATCCGGGGTAACGTTTGCTTGGAGGTATACCTCCCCTCACGAGGGACCTGTCTACTTCAACATGTCAACCTCGGCGGATGTGAATTCGATGACATTCAAGGTGCATTTGTCAAAGGAATGTCCGAACTGTGTAAGCTACACGGCAAAACAAATGTTGGAGAAAGCGGAGAGTACCTCCCTTCAGAGACTGATCGCCAAGTCGGTCTCGGAATGTTGGGACTTGCCAACCTTCTCCGACGCTACGGAGTAACTTACGAAAGCTTCGGGTTGGCACTTGAAGCACTTAACAGTGGTCGCCCCTACCCCGAGACCCCTGGGTACGTGCTCGCCAAGGAACTCCAGATCGGCGTTAAGGCAGCTGCAGAGGTAGCTAAGTACAATCGTATGGATCGTGCCTTTGCCATCGCTCCTACAGCCTCCTGTAGCTATCGCTATAAGGATCTTGATGGGTACACTACTACCCCTGAGATCGCTCCTCCCATTGCCCGCCAGGTTGACCGTGACAGCGGAACCTTTGGTGTCCAGAGCTACGACTACGGTAATGTTGAAATCGCGTCGGAAGTTGGCTGGGAATCTTACAAACGAGTCGCTGATGGCATCATGCGGATGCTTGACTCAACGGGACTTCTTCACGGTTATAGCTTCAATAGTTGGTCTGATGTGATCACCTATGATGAAGCGTTTATCGAAGAGTGGCTGCAATCCCCGCAGACCTCCCTTTATTATTCGCTTCAGGTGATGGGTGATACCCAAGACAAGACTAGTGCATATGCTGCATTGGATGAGTCAGAGGTTGACGATTACCTGGAGTCGATTCTAAATGATCCTGCTCCTGATTGTAATTGCGGCGAATGAACCCCTATCAAAAACTACTAAATCGTAAACGAACCTGGACACCTGTCCAAACAACTGCTGGTAAACTGGCTGAAGGTGCGGAAGAAACTATCTACCGTGCCTTGGCTGTTCGTCATATGGAACTACCAGTTGGAGACTTTATCACTGATGCACTGAAAAATGAAGTACCGAACATGGCGAGGGATCTCCTTCAATCCAATATCAAAGACGAAGAGAACCACGACCTTGCACTCGGTTACATCGCCAACGCTATCGGCGTTGATGAAAAGGCTGAAGCCGAAGCAAAGAAAATTCGGGACGCCTGGATTGCTCATCCAGATCACACGATCCTCAAAGCACTTGTTGCCGAACGTGCGATTTTCTTTGTGCTCCTCCCATTCTTCCGATTTAACGGTGATGCTGGTCTCCGAACAGTAAGCGCAGACATTTCACGTGATGAACAAGTACACGTTGCAGCAAATAGCTTGGTATGTCGTGAGCTTAGTCTCAATTGGAGTCCTTCTTTGGATAAGCTCAGAAAGGCAACCATTAATTGGGTGCTTGAACCTCTAGGTAGAAATACCTCCAATAAATATTTGGACAAAAAATTTTGGCTGGATTCCAGTGATAGTTTGATGTACCAAGGTAAAGCACCTGAGCTTTCTGAAACACGTAGGGCACGGATGCCTGCTTTCTTTGAACATGCCAACCCAAACCTACCCCAGTACGCTTAACCTTCTGGACGTTAAGGGCATGGCTGCTACGGCTATGCTCTCCAAACTAGACGAAACATTTCCACCAACTACACCCACACCTGAAGATACAATGGAAAAAATTATGTACCGATCTGGTCAGCGTAGTGTCGTTGAGTGGATTATTAACTGGTTTGAAGAAAACGATCCGACTAACTTTGATTGATCATGGCTCTTGCACCTTGGGAAAAACAACTATCTAACGAACAAAAAGCAGCTGCAGCGGCTCTTGGAATTAATAACGTCAATAAACAAGACGAACTAACCCGCATCAATAATTACATTGCAGCTGCCCAGAAAAGCCAATCGGATCCGGTCTATCAGCAAGCTGCTAAGAACCTTGGTATCACTAACTACAATTCAGTTAATGATTACGCTCAGGTTGTCAATCGGATGGCCAACCCACCTGCGCCAACAACTACTACTGTTACAAAGCCTTCGATTGATTTAAGCAGCTTCATTGGTCCACAAGGTACCGCCGGTATTCTTGGTCCCAACGCTGTTAAACGTGCACAAGACTATGGTCTTTCCATAGATCTAATTAAACGGATAGCAGCTGAGCAAAATTTAGGCTTCAGTGAAGATGCGTTTAGTGCACCGACACCAGCGCCAACGACTACTGAGACAGCTCCTCCCCCTGTGCCCGAATATCAAGGGCCAACTATGGAGGACTTCTCTGGTTTGATTGAGCAGATGCAGATCCAATCTCAGCAGCAAATCGATGCGTTGATGCAGGGGTTCCAACAACAGGAAGCCCAACGTCTGGCGGAGATCGCTCAGTTGAGAGAAGAACAGCGTAGCATGATGATTAACCAAGCCCGTGCTGTTTCTCCTGCTAACCTTCAACTTGGTATTGGTTACAACCAAAACAAGCTAGCCGGTACAGAAGGATTCAAGGTACGTCCTAAATCTACTACCCCTGCACCTGTTGCCTTTAGTGCACCTACACTGGCTGCAGCAACATCTACACTGTTACCTTCTTTTCTTAACGTCTGATGACCGCTAAAACTCGTTATGACAGATTGTCCTCAGACCGTGCCCAGTTTCTAAACACTGCTAGACAAGCAGCAGATCTTACTCTTCCTTATCTTATCCGAGAGGATGAGGTATACACCAAAGGTTCTATCAAACTTACAACCCCGTGGCAAAGCGTTGGTTCTAAGGGTGTAGTCACTCTGGCATCTAAGTTGATGTTAGCTCTACTGCCCCCACAAACCAGCTTCTTTAAACTCCAGGTAAATGATATTAACCTTGGTCAAGAACTAGGACCAGAGATTAGATCTGAACTTGACTTGTCGTTTGCTAAAGTAGAGCGAACGATCATGGAATCTATTGCAGCTTCCGGTGATCGTGTCGTTGTACACCAAGCACTAAAGCATCTTGTTGTCGCTGGTAATGCTCTTATCTTCATGGGTAAGGATGGGCTTAAGCTTTATCCTTTGAACCGTTATGTAGTAGATAGAGATGGCAACGGTAATGTTATTGAGATCGTAACAAAGGAGACAATCTCGAAAAAAATACTCAAAAAATTTTTCCCCGATTACAAAGAACCACAACCCAATGCCCCAATGGACGAATCAAGGTCCAGTGAGGATGAGGTAGATGTGTACACTCATTGCACTCTAGACAACAATCGTTGGGTGTGGCACCAAGAAATCAACGGGGAAGTCGTGCCTGGATCTCAAGGCAAAGCACCTAAAGAATCAAGCCCTTGGCTAGTCCTCCGCTTTAACCACGTTGATGGTGAAGTGTATGGGCGTGGTCGTGTAGAAGAATTCATTGGTGATCTTAAGTCACTTGAAGCACTCTCCCAGGCAGTTGTAGAAGGCGCTGCAGCAGCAGCTAAGGTGATCTTTACTGTATCACCTTCTAGTACTACAAAGCCTGCTACACTGGCTAAGGCGGGTAACGGTGCTATCATTCAAGGTCGTCCTGATGACATCGGTGTTGTACAAGTTGGTAAGACAACTGATTTCCAAACAGCTTACCAGATGATTGGAACACTTTCGCAACGATTAAGTGATGCCTTCCTTGTACTTACTGTAAGACAAAGTGAGCGAACCACTGCTGAGGAAGTACGTCTTACACAACTCGAACTTGAACAACAGTTGGGCGGTCTATTCTCCCTTCTTACTGTTGAGTTCCTTGTACCTTACTTGAACCGTAAGCTTAGTGTTGCCCAGAAGACTGGTGATATTCCTCGTCTTCCTAAGGGTGATATTGTTAAACCCACGATCGTTGCTGGTATCAACGCCTTGGGTCGTGGTCAAGATCGTGAAAGTCTTGGTCAATTCCTTGCAACCATTGCACAAACAATGGGACCTGAAGCAATTCAAACTTACATCAACCCTGAGGAAGTCATCAAACGCTTGGCTGCAGCTCAAGGTATTGAAGTATTGAATCTTGTTAAGAGTATGCAAGAAGTTCAGCAACAGCAACAAGCCGCTATGCAACAACAAGCACAGATGGCTATGGCACAACAAGCTGGACAACTAGCACAAGTTGAGCAACGTCGTGAACAAGCGGCTGGAGAAATGGCTCAACAAATGATGCAACAACCACCACAAATGTAACCACCACTCATGAGTGAAACTCTAACTTATAACGAAGCACCTGCTGAACAAGGTGAACTTAATGCAGATGAGCAGGACTCCCTGGCTGTAGCTGAAGCTAACGAAGCTGAACAACAACAACTACTGGCAGGTAAGTTTAAAGATGCTCAGTCACTTGAGCAAGCATATCTTGCCCTTCAAAAGAAACTTGGTGAACCCCGTGATGAAGTACAACAAACCGATGAAGCCGAAGCCGGTGAAGAAGCCGACGAAGAAGTAGAAGAACCTGAACAAGAGCCTGAACCTGAGGTTCTCACTCAAGAACAAGCTGATCAGCTGTTTGAGATGGTGGGAGGTAAGAAAGCCTACAAGTCTATGATTGCATGGGCTGGGCAAAACCTCTCTGAAGCTGAGATCAAGATGTATGATGCAGTGATGGGTCGTGGTGATCCTAGTGCTATCTTCTTTGCAGTTCAAGCACTTTCCAATAAGTACTCTGATGCTGTTGGTAAAGATGGTAAGCTGCTGACTGGACGTGGTAGTAACGAATCCGTTGAGACCTTCCGCAGTCAAGCTGAGCTTGTACGAGCAATGAGCGATCCCCGTTATGATAACGACCCTGCTTATCGTCAAGACGTGATTCGTAAGCTTGAGCGTTCTGACCTTGATTTTTAAACCACTTATTATTATGACTGATCATCCTTACGGTATCCCCCACAACGAACGTGCTGAACGGCTGAATGGACGCCTCGCTATGCTTGGTGTTATCGCAGCTATTGGTGCGTATGCTCTTACTGGTCAACTGATTCCTGGTATCTGGTAATGCCTCTTAAGAAGGGTAAATCACAAAATACAATCTCGGCTAACATTCGTCAGCTAACTATTGAAGGTTACCCTTCTAAGCAGGCAGCAGCCATTGCCTATAGTAAAGCTGGTAAATCTAAGAAGAAAAAGTAATGGCTAAACCTGGACTCTACGCAAACATCCACGCTAAACGGATGCGTATCAAACAGGGTAGCGGTGAGAAGATGCGTAAGCCAGGTTCGCCTGGTGCACCTACTGCTGCCCAATTTAAGAAAGCAGCAAAGACTGCTAAAAAGTAGTATTGGTAGATCCGCTTATACTACGCGTGTATTGGCGGATTTGAAGGAGCAAGCAATATAAAAGTTCTTCGCTTTATTATCATGATTCCTATTCTAACTACTCTGTCAGTCATTAGCTCTTGGTATGGTCCTAACTTCCATGGGAACCTTACTGCTAATGGAGAACGCTTCAATCAACATGCGCTAACTGCTGCTCACAGGTCACTACCATTTGGTACACGCCTTAGGGTATGTTTCAAACAGTGTACCACTGTGAGAGTTAATGATCGTGGACCGTACTACGGTAACCGCTCATTGGATATTAGTAAAGCTGCTGCTGATCGAATTGGTCTGACTGGCTCTGGAGTTGGACGTGTAAAAGTAACTAGACTTAACTAAACTCAAATGACAACTGCTATTGCAGCTCCCCGCTCTCAGGAGAACACTTGGGAGCTTTTTTGTAACTGGGTCACTTCGACCAACAACCGTCTTTATCTCGGCTGGTTTGGGACACTGATGATTCCGTGTCTGCTGGCAGCTACCATTTGTTTTATCATCGCCTTCATTGCTGCCCCTCCGGTAGACATTGATGGTATTCGTGAGCCTGTTGCTGGCTCTCTTCTTTATGGAAACAACATTGTATCAGGAGCCATCGTTCCGAGCAACAATGCCATCGGACTACACTTCTACCCAATTTGGGAAGCTAATTCACTTGATGAATGGCTCTACAACGGGGGTCCGTACCAGCTCATCGTTTTCCACTTCCTCATTGGTGTCTATGCTTACCTGGGACGGGAGTGGGAACTTAGCTATCGACTAGGAATGAGGCCTTGGATTTGTGTCGCATACTCAGCGCCCGTCGCAGCCGCCACGGCGGTTTTCCTTGTCTACCCTTTTGGTCAAGGTAGCTTCTCCGATGGTATGCCTCTCGGTATATCGGGCACCTTCAACTTCATGCTTGTATTCCAGGCGGAACATAATATTCTCATGCACCCGTTCCATATGTTGGGTGTTGCTGGTGTATTCGGTGGGTCGCTATTCAGTGCGATGCACGGTTCACTGGTTACGTCCTCGCTTGTTCGTGAAACGACCGAGGACATTTCTCAGAATTATGGTTACAAGTTTGGTCAAGAAGAAGAAACTTATAACATTGTCGCTGCCCACGGTTACTTCGGTCGCCTGATTTTCCAATACGCAAGTTTTAACAATAGCCGCAGTCTCCATTTCTTCCTTGCTGCATGGCCAGTGGTGGGTATTTGGTTTGCTGCTCTTGGTGTATCTACTATGGCGTTTAACCTGAACGGTTTCAACTTTAACCAATCCCTACTCTCTTCTGATGGTCGCGTCATTAACACTTGGGCTGATGTTCTCAATCGCGCTAACCTTGGCTTTGAAGTGATGCACGAACGTAACGCTCACAACTTCCCCCTCGATCTAGCTTCTGCTGAGACTACTCCTGTAGCTCTTACTGCTCCAGTAATCGGCTAAGCACGTCGTCCGTTCATCCCACACTTGGGACGCATGACGCCTACTCATGGAACGGGGGGTAGGTACTTCGATCCGACCAATGACTAAAGTCGAACTGGATGCCCGTGTACGGGAGCAGAAAGCTCAAGAGAAAGAGCAGAAGCTGAAGTATCGCGGCGTTGCTTACACACCTAAACAGAAATAGTTCCCGCAGTGCGTGCTAACGTACACTAATCGGGCTGAAATCCACAGTAATGTGGTTGGAGTCAGGCACCTCAGAGTCGGACCTGGCTCCTATTGGCGTTGGCCTCTACGGAGACAACCTTCGCCGTCTAGACGGTGGGATAGACCACGATAAACATCAAAATTTTCCAAACGTTTGGGAGCAAGTTCAATTAACCTTACTCCTTTAAAATGGCTTTTCAATCTTCTGTGAATCCTGCTCAGCTTACTCAGCTGGGTCAGGCTAATCTGGCGGGTGATACCCGTGCCCTTTATCTCAAGCTGTTTAGCGGTGAGATGTTCAAGGGTTTCCAAAATAACACTATCGCTCGTGACCTGATCATGAAGCGTACCCTGAAGAACGGCAAATCTCTGCAGTTCATCTTCACGGGTCGCACCAAGTCCGAGTTCCATACTCCTGGTAACAGCATCCTGGGTGATAGCAACGGTGCACCCCCGGTGGCCGAGAAGACCATTACCTGTGATGACCTGCTGATCAGCTCTGCCTTTGTGTATGAGCTGGACGAAGTGCTTGCTCATTATGACCTGCGTAGTGAGATCTCTCGTAAGATCGGCTATGCCCTGGCTGAGAAGTATGACCGTCTTGCCTTCCGTGCTATTGCACGTGGTGCTCGTAAGGCCAGCCCTGTGAGTGCTACTGGTTATGTTGAGCCCGGTGGTACCCAAATCCAAGTCGGTACCGGTGCTGGTACTGAGGCTGATGCTTATGATTCCGCTAAGCTGATTGCTGCGTTCTATGATGCAGCTGCTGCTATGGATGAAAAGGGTGTGTCCATGGACGGTCGTGTGGCTGTTCTGAACCCCCGTCAGTACTACTCCCTCATCCAAGCGGTCGGTACTAATGGTCTGGTGAACCGTGATGTCCAAGGTACTGCTCTGCAGTCCGGTAATGGCATCATCGAGATCGCTGGTATTAAGATCTACAAGTCCATGAACATTCCGTTCCTGGGTAAGTACGGTACCAAGTACGGCGGTACCACTGGTGTGACTGATCCTGGTAACACTGGTGACTTCGTGGAAGTGGCTCTGGAAGATGCTGACACTGCTCAAACTGGTATCAACAACGACTACGGTACTGCTGCTGAGTTCGGCTCTACCTCCTGCGGCCTGATCTTCCAAAAGGAAGCAGCCGGTATGGTGGAAGCTATTGGTCCTCAGGTGCAAGTTACCAGCGGTGATGTGTCCGTCATCTACCAAGGTGATGTGATGCTGGGTCGTCTGGCTTGTGGTTGTGACTACCTGAACCCTGCTGCTGCTGTTGAACTGCACGTTACCAGCACTGCTCCTTCTGAGTTCTGATTTAAATGTGCGTACGGGAGCCTCTTCGGGGGCTCCTTTTTTCTTATCTATTGTTTGAGAATAATTCTCATTATCAACTATGCCTTTCCCTACTACTGGCTCCAATACTGAGCTACAAGCTGTTAATCAGATCCTGGCGTCAGTTGGTCAGGCTCCTGTTACTACGTTGACAACTGAAGAGACACTTGTAATTAATGAAGTCAGTCGATTTACTGGCTCTATTTCTGGTACTACTCTAACTACTACTACTGCAGGTATTCCTGTTGGTACTTACATTGGAGGTACTGGAGTCACTAGCGGTACATCTATTGCTACAGCTGGTGTTGAAGTCGTACCAGCTACAGACCCTGTAACGTATGAATACACTGTGAATATCTCACAGACTGTATCAGAAGGTACGCTAATCCAATCGACTGTTACAAGTAGACTTGAAACCCCAACCAACCCGGACGTTGCGATTGTACTCAATACTCTCCGAGAAGTGTCACGTGAAGTGCAGTCAGAAGGCTGGACATTCAATAAAGAGTATGATTACCCAATCACACCTGATGAGAACAACGAAGTACAAGTTCCCAACAACGTACTTCAAATAGATTTAAACCAGAACTACCCAATTAATATGGATCGTGATGCTGTAAATCGTGGAGGTAAACTCTATGATCGTACAGCACATTCATACATTTGGGATGATGAAACCTTGTACGTTGATATTACTTGGTACTTTGATTGGGAGAATATTCCAACTCCCATCCAGGCATTCATTGTAGCACGTGCTGCTGCTATTGTCTCTAGTCGTATTATTGGGGACGGCAATCAGTACCAAATGCTTCAACAAAAGGAAGCCTTTGCAAGAGCTATGGCACTTGAATATGAGTGCAATCAAGGTGATTACACTTACTTTGGTAGTCCTCAAGGTCAGAACTTCTATAAAAGTTATCAACCTTATCACACGCTGTATCGCTAATGCCTGCTGTAACCCAACTAACACCTAACTTCCTAGGTGGTGTCTCACAACAGAATGATGATAAAAAATTAAACGGTCAACTTACTGAGTGCATCAACGGTTACCCAGACCCTACCTTTGGTCTTTTGAAAAGGACTGGGATGAGATTCACCAGTGCCCTTAAGAAACCTGATGGTTCATTCTTTAGTAAAGCTGAACTTGAAGATGCAGCTTGGTTTTACATCGAACGTGATGTAGCTGGATCATACATTGGTGCTATTAAAGATGATAACATTTATGTTTGGGTAGCTTCAACTGGTGAGTGGTGTACTGTTATCAATAACGGTAGGAGTTACCTAACTGGTACTGGACAAAATGATTACCACTTCCGTAGTGTTCAAGATACCACAATCGTTACCAACAGGACTGTAACGACTGCTATGCTTCCTGCAGGTACCTATACTGAGGATACTGTAGGTACAGTTGTGCTGAGTGTATTGACACCAGATTTTGAGTATTCAGTTACGATCCAAGGGGTTAAATTTGATGCTACCCCTCAAGCATCTACCACCTTTGATCAAACGTTGGTTTACACGTCTTCAGATGTTAACACTAACCACCACCTGATTGATGCTGTAAGGGCTGGTATCTTAGCTCAACAAAGTGCAAGTAACCCTGACTTTGATGGGAAGTGGTATCTTGAAAGTTACACCAATAGTATTGTCATCAGACGTACTAGTGGTACTAATGATGTAATCCTTGATTACTCAACACCTAGTGGTAGTCCGATTCCATTCACTCTTACTGCTAAAGGTGGTATTACCAACGACTCTCTTTATGCCTTCCAAGATTCTATCGAAGATGTAACACGTCTCCCTACGGAATCCTTTGAAGGGCACCAAGTTAAGGTACTGAATAGTACAGTAGCTGAAGATGATTTCCATCTAAAGTTTGAAGCCTACGATAATGTTAATGGTCGTGGTGTGTGGGAAGAATCAAGGGCACGTGATACTTCACCAGGATTAGATAGTACAACGATGCCTTATAGGCTTATTCGTACAGGTGCTACTGCTTTTGAGTTCCAACCTGTTGAGTGGTCTGAACGTCTTACTGGAGATGATGTTACAAGTCCTTTACCTGCTTTTGTTGGGTTTACCATTAACTCTACATTCTTCTACAGTAATAGGTTTGGTATCCTATCAGAAGATAACATCATTATGAGTAGAGCTAATGATGTCTATAACTTCTTTGTTAAATCAGCTCTTACTCAAGTAGACTCCGATCCTATTGATTTGAATGTTGCTAGCATCAGACCTGCTACGTTGTTTGACGTTCTACCATCTCCACAAGGTTTGCTTGTCTTTAGTGATCGACAACAGTTTCAAGTCTTTACAACAGATGGTAGTGTATTAACTCCATCCTCAGCTATTGTTAGAGCCATCTCTAACTATGAAATGGATGCTAATATCCCACCTGCTGATGTCGGTACAACGGCTGCTTTTGTAAGTCAAGTATCAGGTTACAGTAAGTTGTTTACGTTGCAACTGCGGGATGTTGAGCAGAATCCAATTGTTATTGATATTAGCAAAGCAGTACTTGAATGGATTCCTGCTACGATCAATGATCTAGCTGTTAGCCCGCAGAACTCTGTGATCATGTTGGTCGATAGGGGTTCATCTTACCTTTACCTGTTTAGGTACTACAACAACGGTGAGAAAGATATCTTCCAAGCGTGGACTAAATGGCAATTACCTGGTACTATCCAGACTGCTAAGATTATCAATGACTCTATCATCATTGTATCACAACATGAGGATGAGTATACTATTGGTTCCATCACCCTTGATGAAATCCCCTCAGGAGAGGTTACAGCAGCTTCTAGTAGCGTAGAGGGTAATCCATGCCTAGATATGTTTACACGCCCCGTCTCGCCTGCTGTAGGTGTCGATGCGGTGGTGTATGATGCAGTGAATGATGTAACTAAGATCTATGTACCGTTCACACCATTCCAACAACGTGAAGCAGCGATGCTCCTCACTAAACCAGAAGCTGATTTAGATGATGCTGTTGCTTTGGTTGACGCTGATGCTGGTTACTGGGCAGCTGCTACAGAACGTACAGAGATTGGCACAGGTTATCGATACTTTGAAGTAAAAGGTAACTTCTTGCCTTATGCTGACGGTATCGTTGTAGGGTATAACTATACGTTTGATGTAACCTTGCCTAAGTTCTACTTTAGACGTGATCAAACTACTACTGATTTTACTGCAACGTTAACTATTTCTAGGGTTAAATTCTCGGTGGGTAGGACAGGTGCTATACGGTTCCAACTGCGACCAACAGGTTCTACTGAATGGTTTGATGTACAACACGTAGCAGATGCTGATTATTACACTGCTGACAGTAATCCTGTTAAACCTGAACGTGTGTTTACTATTCCCGTCCACCAACGTAATACTAATTTTGAACTAAAAGTGACAAGTAACTTACCGTATCCTGTGTCGTTGGTGTCTATGATGTGGGAAGGAAATTATTCACCTCGTTTCTATAGGAGGACTTAAGGATGGCATTCCCTGTCGCTGCTGTAATTGGAGGTGCCCTTTCCATTGGTCAGGGGATCTTTGGAGCCAGCCAAGCCTCCAGCTCTAATGCTAGAGCAAAGCGTGCTGCTGAAGCTGCTGAAAGGAAAGCAAAGAAAATTGCTAAAAATGTAAACGAATATAATCTACGTGCTTTTGAAGTAGATCAACAAAACTACTTCAACCAACGGGATTATGAATTCCAAATAGCTACTCAAAATTGGGAACGCGGTAAGGAGATCCAGGATTTTGAGTTCAGTCAATTGATGCGGCAATATGCCAAGTCTGTTGGGATCTATGAACAACAGCTAACGTTTAACGACTTAGCTGCTGAAACTGCATACGCTAACGAAAGCGCTGCTTTAGCTGGTCTTTTTACACAGCAAGCTTTTGCACGTGAAGATCAGATGATGGGTCTTCAAAGGGCGTTGACTGAGATTTCATTGAATCGCAGGACAACTGACCTTGAGATGCAAAGTGTCCGCAATAAGGGTACTTTTGGTATTACAGCAATCCAAGAAAACCTTAAAGAATACACTAAGCAAACTGACTTCAAAAAGCAAAGTGCTCTTGTAGATGCCCTCCAAGCTCAAGGTAAGAACGAATTACGTCAGGCTGGTGGTTCAGCACGTAAAGGTGCTCAATCCACGATGGCTGGCTTCTACCGTGGCATGACTGAACTATCCTCTGCTTTGTCTGGCAAGCAACGACAAGCTGCTTTGCAAGTTGCTGAACTTGGTCTTGAGACTTCACTACTTACTAAGAAGCTAGAAATCCAAGCTGAAAGCCTGGATAACGCAGCGATGAGTGCTATTGCTGATGCTCAATTTAACATGCGTGTTCTTGATGCGGACATTGCTAGTGCTGTCGCTCAATCTGAACGTAACATGCAGCAGATCAGCCTACAGAAGTATGGGGCTGATTTGAATGCAGCTGCTAACTTGATGATTAAACCCGAGCAACTTCCGTATGCTCCTGCCCCTACACTGGCTCCTGAGCGTGTCTTCATTGAACCAATGAAAGTTCGTCCTGGTGCTGTGGCACAACCTGTCCAACAGAATGTTTGGGGACCGCTGATTAGTGGTGTTACTCAAGGTATTAGTTCTGGTATTTCTATCTATACAGATATGTATAAGAACCAAGGACAAAACACTTTAGGTAGCATATTTGGTAGTAATAATTTCCCCAGCTCAGTACCTTCTTATTTAAACACTCCGGTGTTCGGAACTAATGGCTAGACTAACACACAACCCAACACGACCTGACTCTAGTTTCCGTCCTCTCCAACTGAGTACAGCTGAGATCACTCGGATGCGGGAAGAGACAGCCCGTATTGTCGATAATATGGAGAGGAATCGTCAGGCTGAGTTGCAACAAGGTCTGACCAATCTAAAGGCTTTACGAGATAATGCTGAGTATCAACGACAGCAAGAGCAACGTAACTTTGAGATTCAACAGCAGAATCTAAAAGCTGAACAGCTTGAGGAACAACTTAAAGCTCAAACCGAACAAAACCAAGCTAGGGTTAATCAAGAGGCTGCTCAACAAATCTTTGGCAGTCTGGCTGGTCTCAGTCAAACCGCAGCTAAAGCTACACAAGAGATTGCACTAACCAACGAAAAGCGAGAGATTTATGCTTCATACATCTCTGCTGCAGTAAACCCTGATTATACCAAAGAGACTTGGTATAAGGATAATGAGGCTAAACTGCTACAAAGTGGTGAGCTTTACAATGCAGCTGTTACTGAACAAGAGGCGACAGGTACTGCTGATCCCTTGTCCAGTGCAAAGGCTAAGATCGGGAACCCTGCACTTACGCACTTCTCCAATAAAGGTAACGCTACCTTTGTACTCACCAATCAATACTCTATAGCACTTGACGCAGTAATCAACTCTGGTATTACTGTTCGCTATAAGGGGCAAGAGGTTCCTATTTCTCAAGCTCAGCGTAACCCAGAAATCATGGGTATTGCTGGTACGTTTGCATTGAGGACACTACTTCAAAAAGCTAATCTTGTTGGTCTTGATGATCAATTCTTGATGCCTGGTTTGAAGGCAGCTAATGAGCACCTTCTTTCACGACAAGCACAGGCTTCTAAACTCCAACGAGAGGACATCAACTTCCAGAATGAAGATTTGATTCTGGGTACTATTCGGAACAATGTTGATGGCTTGAATACGTATGGTCCTACAGGTTTCCGCCAGTTAGCCGCTCTACCTCACCTTGGTTATGCTGGAGCACTTGATAAGTATGCGGGGTTCTCGGTTGAGCGTGATAGCGACGGTAACTTCCGTTACTCCATGGATGACCTTGGTAACTTGGACCTCAAAGGTAATGGTAAAACTTTCAAAGAAGAGTGGCCAAATCGTTGGACTGCTATGCAGGAGGCTCGTACTAAGTCACAGATTGAGTATGAGCGTCGTGAGCTTACCCTAGACAACATTGAGTTTGCTAAAGATACAAAGCGTATCATGGGCGGTCTTATTGCAGAGCCAACTCAAGCAAATGCGGATGCAGCTGTCAAGTACTTTGTTGAGAATCATGATGGTAGAGTACCACCAGAAGTCATTAAATTCCAATCTTCTCATACAACTGAAGCAATTCAAAAGATTGAAGCAGTTAAGAAGCTAGAAGCTATCCCTGATGGTCTTGTCACAAGGGAAGCTGTAGATGCTGCCTTTGCGTTGGATCCTAATGTTGGTAAGGCAATGGCTCAACGTTACCAAGCCCAGGAGGCACGGTACAACAGTGGTATCTACAAGGAGACTGCTGAAGCCTTTAAGGCTACTGCTAATGGTGTTACATCCTTTGGTACCAACAAACCAAACACACCTTCTAGTGTCTTCCTTCAAGAACGTATGCGGGCTGAGTACCGTAAGCGTGTGGATCAAGCTGTAGCTGGTGGTATGCCATTTGATCAAGCTGCAACAACTGTTGGTCAAGCTTTGGATGCTGAGGTAAAAGCAGGTGCACGAGATCCTAATAGCCAGTGGTTCCGTAAACCAGATGCTCCTGGTGGTTCTGCTCAATTCCCTAATCTTAACAAAGGTAGTCTTTCTGCTTTAGAAAGGGCTAACCGGCGTTATACGGAGCTAAAGCAGAACATCCGTAATAATGGTTTGGAGAAAACAATCTCCACAAAGAATGCCATTATTACAGCGGAAGAAGCTCCAGCTATTATTGAAGGTTACGGTAAACCTGGATTCACTATCCCTCAAGACGTACTTGCTGTTGCTGGTATGTCTAATGGGTTGGACCCAATGGTTATTATTAACCGTCAATTCCAAGCACTTGGTCTTCCACCTCTTCAACCTCCCCCGTCTTTGGCTAGTACAGGCTCTGGTGTTAGTCCTACTTTCCAGAGGCTACTTTATAAGAACCCAAGTCCTGAGCGTTCGACACGTGCTCTTGGTACGGCTAATACTTTCAACCCAAGTATTATCCCCAATAACATGGGTCCTATGATCCAACAGGCGGCACAAGCTACTGGTGTTAATCCTTCATTCATTGCTGCTTTGGCGGAGATTGAGAGTGGTTTTAATCCTAACATCCCCAGCTATAATGGGTCGTCATTTGGTGTGATGCAGATCAACCGAGCTGCCCATCCGCAATTCTTTGCTCAACAAAACTGGAGAGATCCTCAAGCTAATATCAATTACGGTGCTCAATACTACTCAGGTCTTTTGAATAAGTATAAGGATCCTGTAGCAGCTGCTATGGCATATAACGCAGGTCCAGGTAACTATGATGCTTACCTCCGTGGTGAGCTTCCTGATGGACCAATAAAGACTGAGATGTTGAACCACGGTAAGAAGTTCGCTAAGGCAATGTATAAGTACGGTGGTGGCGCACAAGCCCTTAACCGTCCTGAGATGATGCGTTCTGGTTCTCCAATGGAGCAGGCTTCGTTGCAAACTACCCCGATGCGTCCACTCCAATCTTTTGCACCTAACGTATCTTCGGTTACCTTTGACACTGGTCAACCTGGATTGGATCTTTTCTTTGAGGACAAGCAATTCCCAGCTGTTCTTTCAGGTGTTGTAAAAGATATTAGCTTCCAAGGTGGTCCAGGTAAGGGTTACGGTAACTACGTTGTTATCGAATCTATTGACCCGGCGACTAATGAAAAAGTAGATGTCCTTTACGCGCACCTTGCTAGTAAGCCTAATCTACGCCCAGGTCAAATGGTGAGAACTGGTCAAATTATTGGTCAGCAGGGTGGCACTGGTAGAGTTGTCAGTGCAGACGGAACCATTGCTTCTATTGACTTCCTACGTCCAGCCCCACGGGGTAGTAAGGATATGACTCCTTACGCTTATTATGATTCACTGCGTCGTCGAATTGCTAGTCAATTTCAATCTTAACTAACTAACTATGGAATACGATCCTACAGAGATGTTTAGGGTTGATCCAGGTGAGATGGAACTATCTGCGGAAGCACAAGCCCAGATGGAACTTGAGCGGCAAGCTGAAGAGGCTGCTGCTCAAGCCGCTCAAATGGCTCCAACTACTCCTACGGGAGGACAACCTGGACAAGCTCAACCCATGCAACCTGCTACGGCAGAGCAACAAACCCCGTTTGATCCGGGTTATGATTTAGGTGATGCTGCACGACAAGTCGTAGAAGGTGGACTTTCAGTTCCCGCTGGTCTTGTTGATTTTGGTGTTGATCTAATTAATAAAATTCCTGGTGTTAGTGTCCCAAAGGTACCTGAATTTCAAACTAAACACCTCCAAGCTCTTCGTGAGATTGCATCCGTTGTAGCACCTACGATTATCCTTAGTAAGCTTGGGATGAAGGGTGGTACCGCAGCACATTCACGAGTTGGTTGGTCTTTAGGTAATAATGCTTTTGTTAAAGCTGCTAGTACTTTAGGTATTGAATTAGGTGCTAGTGTTGCTGTTGGTGCGGTCAGTAGTGAATATACTGAAGACAACCTCACAGGTACTCTTAAGCAAAGCTTCCCAGAAACGTGGGACTTCATTCCTGATTCACTTGCTACTTTGAAAGATGAGCCACCGGACCTGAAGCGTAAGAAGAATATCTACGAAGATATGGGTCTTGGTGTCTTTACAGGTGTCGCAGAGGGTGTAGTTAAGTTTGCTGCTTCCTTGTCTAATCTTGGTAGTAGCCTCCGCAAGTCTAATAAACTTGTTGGTGAGACTCCCCAAGCACGGGCATGGCTTGAAGCTAATGCACCTAAGCCTTCAACTGGTGATCCTGAAGATGCTATTACTGCAGCAGTTATTAAACAAGAAGAGGCTTTGGATGAGTTAGGTTACTATAACCTCTCAGAAAACCCCATGATGGATGTACCACTTAAAGGTATCCATGATGTGTTTGACTACACTGAACTTGGTGTACGTACTGTTGACGATTTTGGTGTGGTAGGTGCTTCTATCGACCAAGCTCGTATTGCTAAGAACCTTGATACTGTATACGGTCGTCTTGGTAATATGCTTTCTGAACCTGCTCTTAAGTATGCGCTTAAGAGTGGTGACAATGCTCAAGACATTGTTATTGGTCTTGCTGATCAACTGAAGCAAGCTGGACGTGTTGGTATGGAAGGTGATGGTTGGAAGGTTACCTTTGATGACGTTATTGACGCCAATGAAGACCTAGCTATCCAACTGTTTGATCCACGGATGAGTAAGGCAGATGTCCGTCAAGTCCTTGAACCATTCATTACAAGGGATGCTGATGGTAAAGAGGTAATGGTAGAGGAAGGCTTTGCTATGGCTGCCAGGGCGCTCAGGGGCTTTGGTAGTGACCTCACCAGTATGGATGTAGGACGTGCCCAGGCATTGCTTGCTGGGTCGCTTTCTGGGCGTATCTCTGACCTTTCAGAAGGTGCACGTCTAATGGAAGGTACGTCTGCTGTTGAAGCGGCTCAAGAAAAGGTAATTGATTTGATGCAATATGTCACTCAATTATCTGGATCTGCTAAATACTACAAGAACCGTAAAGCTAACCTGATCCAACTTGTACAAAATGGATTCAGGAATATTGAAGGCTATAACCTTGCTACTGTTGAAGGAGCTGGTGATGTAGCACAAAAGATCTTCCAAGATTCTCAACGTTTTGCTGATACCTTGAGGCAAATCTCATTCAACCAACCTCGTTTGATGGATGAGTTTCTGTTTGCTTATGAAATTACCAATGGTGATGTTGATACCATTGTTAAGATGAATAAGTGGATCTTTGAGATGACGGGTGATCTTGGTAAAGGTATTATTAACCTAAACCCTGATGTCCAGAATAAGTTAGTTGCTGGAGTGTGGTCTAACATCTTCAATAATATGTTGTCTGCGTTTAAGACTCCTATTGAAGCATTGGTTGGTGACTTTGGTGGAATCATTTCTCAACCAATTTCACACTTTGCTGGTGCTGCAATGTCTTTGGATTTCAAAGCAATGCAACGTGGTTGGATCGCATACAGCTCTGTTGGGGATACACTGAAGAAAGCATTACCGTATGCTGGTGATGTATTTATGCGTGCTTCAAAGGAACCCAATTCAGTACGTTCTGGTACACGTCTTGATTTTATCCTGTCTCAAGAACGTGAGATGGAGTTCCTTAAGATGTCAGCTAACCGTCAGGCAGCAGAAGGTAATCATGGTCTTCAATATCTCGTCAATCAAATAGAGATGTTGAATGATCTTGGTAAGGATCCAGTGTTGCGGTTTGGTATTAATGCTATGACAGCTACTGATGGCTTTACTGGGGTATTTAATGCTGCAGCTGAAGCACGATTCAGAGCTATGGATGAGCTAGTTTCCTCAGGACAACCAATCTCTAAGGAAGCTGTTAAGCCCATTGCTGATAAGTACTACGCTGAGATGTTTGGCGCTGATGGTTTGCTGAAGGATGAAGCTGTTAAGTATGCCACGGATGAGATGGCACTGAACATTGATAGTAATCTTGCTAAAGGTATCTCAAGTCTTATTAATACCGTACCTGGTTTGCGTCCCTTTATGATGTTCCCTACCACTGGTATGAACCTCATTGATATGGGTGGTAAATATGGACCGTGGATGCCATTCCAACGTGATGTTAACGAACTAGCTTACGTTAAACTAGAGGATCTTTTTGTAAATGAAGCACGTGTAGATGAACTTCTCCGAGCACGTAATATCAATGTAGAGGAACTTGATACGATTGCTAAGCAAAACAAACTTGCTGATCTTAAGTACACCACAAGGGGGCGTAAAGCACTTGGTGGTATCGCTGTGACTGGAGCTATTGGTCTTGTTTTGAATGATCGCCTTACTGGTGATGGTATCTACGACAAAGAAATTCAACGTGCACGAGTAAAGAACTCTAATTGGAAACCTCGTCATATCAAAGGTCTTGATGGTAAGTGGTATAGCTATGAAGCTCTGGGACCCCTTGCTGATGCTATAGCACTTGTAGCTAACATCGCTGATAACTTTGATATGCTTGGTGAAGCTGCTACTGAACGTTTGTTTGAAAAGGTAGCCTTTGTTATTGGTGCTTCTATTACTGATCGTACTGCTCTTTCTACTGTTAAACCTTTGCTTGATATTGTAAGTGGTAACGAAGGTGCATTGACTCGTTGGGGTGCTGGATTTGTTAATAGTCTTGGTCCTTTGGCTGGTCAACGTGCTGAGTGGTCTCGTATTATCACTGAAGGTTTGATGGAAGTAGATAATGACTTCCTTTCTTTGCTTGGTAACCGTAATAGCTTCCTTGATCCTTCTAATCGTCACCCTTATGTTTACAGCCCGGTGACTGGTGAGAAAGCTAATGGTTATGGTCTTCTGCAACGTATCTGGAATGCTTACAGCCCGATCAAGGTACACGCTGAGCAATCACCTGAAGAGCGGTTCCTGCAGGAGATGGAGTTCGATATTAACACTACCTTCCGTACTAAAGATGGTGTTAAGTTGAAAGCCAATGAGCGTTCTGAACTGTTCCGTCTGATGGGTACAAGTGGTTTCTTCAAAGAAGAGATCCGTGCTATTATGCGTGATGCTGGTAATTGGAACAGCATTGCTAAACTGCGTGAAGCACGTATGCGTGGTTTGAAGTCAGATGAAGTATCAATTAAAAAGTGGCATGATCTTTATACTAGGCTGTCTGATGCACGACGTGCTGCAGAACAACTAGCCTATGCTGAAATGAATGCTGAAATGCTCGGTCAAATTGAAGCTCGTCAAATAGAGCGAGATCTGATTGAAGAAGCTAATATCGCTGGTGAAACACTTAACCCTGCTCTTTCTATTCGTAAGTAACAATCATGTCATGTGCTGACGTACAAACAATTCAAGCAGGTAACGGATCAAAGACACAATTCTCTTTTGACTTTCCGTACCTTTTTAAATCAGAAGTCCAGGTTTCCTTTTGGAACGTTACAACTAAAGAATGGGACGTAATTGCACAAAATGATGCTACATATCCTTGGCAACTGACAGATGCTAACCCCACTATTGTAGAGTTTACAGGTACTGCACCTCCTACACCTGCAACACCTGTTAACCCAGATGAACCTACTGTTGATAATGTTCGGATTCGTCGTGTTACTAACATTGATAACATCCGAGCATTGTTCAATCCAGGTTCAGCTATTCGATCTGATGATCTGAATAAAAACTTTGAACAACTTCGGTATGCTATTCAAGAAGGTAATTGCCAAGAAGTACCTCAAGAGATCTATGATTTCCTGAGGGACTACTATTGGAATACCTTTAGTGATGCTATCTACTCCACTGATACGTGGGCAAGTGCTGATAATAAGATTGCCAGTACTGCAGCTATTGATGGTCGTACTTTTACTAACTTCGATACACTAGTCCAAACTGCTACACCATCTGGTAGTGATTGGCGTGTAGGTAAGACGTGGTTGCAAAGTAATGCTGACCTTACACTTTCTATTTGGAATGGTAGTGAGTGGACTGGTGTTACATCCGGTGGTACGTTTACTACCCAACCTAAGGTTGTCTATGTAGACGCATCAAGTGGTGATGATGCTAATGACGGTCACCGTATCAGTCGTCCTAAAAAGACAATTAAAGCCGCGGTCACGCAAGTTAACGCTGATGACACCTATGGTGATGGTAGTGTTATTGTAGTTGCTCCTGGTGTCTACCAAGAGATTGCACCTATTGACATCACAAGAAAGGATGTATCTATTGTTGGTACTACTTACCGTGGTTGTATCGTACATCCTACCGCTGCTACTCAAGAGAACTCACTGTTCCGTGTAAATAGCGGTACATACCTCAAGAATATCACCTTTATGGGTGTCAAAGCAAGTGGTATTAGGGGTGCAGCAGGTTCTATTGATCCTGATGGTACTTATGGTCTTCCGCCGAGTCAAGGTTGGAACGTTTCGTTCTATCCTAATGCGATGATCTACAAGTCACCGTACATCCAGAATTGTACTAGCTTTACCGATTCCGAGATCGATAACAGTAATCTGAACCCCAATACCCCTGCAGGTGGTTCTGCTGGTGATACGGATTCTGAACCTACTGGTGGTGGTATGCTTGTGGATGGTTCCGTTGTGAACTCAAGTAGCCCGCTTCGTTCGATGGTGTGTGATGCTTATTCACAAGTGTGTCTGGATGGCCCTGGTATCCTTGTTACGAATAATGGTTATTGCCAAGCAACAAGTTGTTTCGCCTTCTTTGCTCATTACCATCTCAAGTGCTTGAATGGTGGTCAAGCAAACATCACCGGTTCTACTACAGACTTTGGTCGTTATGGCTTGATTGCTGATGGTAAATCAACCTCTGCAATCTTTACGGCTACGACCACTGCTAATGCAGCTGATGGGGCACTTACTTTTACGATTGGTACTCCGACTGCAGGTGCTAGTTGGTATGGCTCTGCTACACGTCCACAAAATAATATGGTCGTGGAAGTAAATGGTGTCACTTATCCCGTACTTTCTGCAGCAGCTAATGGTTCCGGTTGGGATGTTACTATCCTTCGTCCTGATCCAACTGATGTTTCAGTGAACCTTGGACTGGATGGTGCAGTAAGTAGTGGTGCTGCAGTTAGCTTCTACCTTCGTTCTATGATTTCTTCTAGCAATCATACGATGGAGTATTGTGGCTCTGGTACTAACTACTCTGCTTTGCCGGAGAATGGTGGTGTACCAGTTGAAGCTGCACAAGTTGTTGAACGTAATAACGGTAAGGTTTGGGCTGCTATTACTGATCAAAGTGGTAAGTTTAAACTTGGTGATTTCTTTGTTGTCGATCAACAAAATAGCACTATTACACTGACTACTGGTAGTATCCCGCTTGATTTGTCTGAGCTTACCATTGCTCCTAATGGTGATGCACAACTTAACACCAACTTGGATCTTAACGGTAACGACATTATTGACAGCACAGGTTCCGTCAGTATTAACGATACACTGGATCTTAACCTGAATAAGATTAGTAATGTTGGTGAACCATCTAGTGCACAAGATGCAGCCACTAAGAACTATGTTGATAGCTATGCAGTAACTGTTGCTGATATCGGTAGTACCGTTCAAGCTTATGACGCTAACCTACCTGCTGGTAATACCATTCTTGTTGATGGTGATATTGGTGTAACAGTAGAAGCATATGATGCTACTATTCTTAAAGATGCTGATATTGGCGTTACAGTTGAAGCCTATGATGCGACGATTCTTAAAGATGCAGACATTGGTGTAACTGTTGAAGCGTACGACGCTACGATTCTTAAGGATGCTGATATTGGTGTCACTGTTCAAGGGTATGACGCTGATACTGCTAAGACAGATGTCACACAAACCTTTACTGCTGGTCAACGTGGTGGTGTAACAGCACTTACAGATGCAGCTACTATTCTTGTGGACTTTGATGATAGTAACTACTTTAGCGTAACCCTTGGTGGTAATCGTGTGCTTGATAATCCCTCTAATGCAGTAGCTGGGCAATCAGGTGCTATCTTTATTACCCAAGACGGTACTGGTAGTCGTACTCTTAGCTACAGTGGTAATTGGGCTTTCCCTGATGGTAATGCACCTGTGTTGACGCTTAACCCCGGTGCTGTTGATGTACTTATTTACATGGTACTTAGCCCAACCGTCATCGTTGGTCACCTTATGAAGAATATCCAGTGATGGAGGTAAAGTCATGATTCCTGGTGGTCTTATTCCACTCCTTTTTGCTTCAGAAACTTTACCTTCTGGAGCAGGTGCAGTGGGTGGTACTGTCACTGATATTAATGATGGTGGTGTGGATTACCGTGTCCATACGTTCACCACTAGCGGTACCTTTACGCTTAACAAAGAGACAACTATTGAATACTTAGTTGTCGGTGGTGGAGGAGGAGGGGCTGGCTCATTTTCTGCTGCTGCTGGCGGTGGTGGTGGAGCTGGTGGGTTACTTTATACCACACTTGGTAGTGGTATTTTGTTCCCATCAGCTATTTATACCATTACTGTTGGAAATAATGGTGTCCGTAATAATAGTGGTGGTCAAGCCGGTAATGGCGGTAATTCCTCAGTTGTTGGTAGTACCATTAATATCGTTGCAACTGGTGGCGGTGGTGGTGGCGCTTCTGATCCTAGTGCTGCTGGCTCTTCTGGAGGTAGTGGTGGTGGTGGAGGCGGTAGCCCCGCTAGAGCTGGTGGTGGTCGCGTAGTAGGCCAAGGTTATGCTGGTGGTAGTGGTAGTTCTAGAGAATACGGTGGAGGTGGCGGTGGAGCTGCTAGTGCTGGCTCTAGTGCTACTACATCAGCATCAGGTCGTGGTGGTGCTGGACTCCTTATTAATATAACTGGTAGCAACGTACGTTACGCAGCTGGTGGACACGGTGGTACTACTACAGGTAGTACGCAATCCTCTGTTGGTGGTTCTGTCCGTCCTGGTACCATTCCACCTGCTAACAGTGGTAGTGGTGGTGGTGGTCAATCTTTTACACCAGCAACTGATCCGCCTACTAATGGCGCACGTGGTATTGTTGTCCTTCGCTACCCAATTTAACAACTTTCATTTTCTTTCAAACAACATGGCTAACTATACTGATAATGTTGAACCGCTGGGTAAAGCAGGTTTGGCACGACAACTGTCTGCAGGTTCTACATCTGCTAACACTGCGTTGACAAGTGGTATCACACGTATTTCAATGCGTGCTGTTGGTGCTGATATTCGATTTGCTATGGGTGTAGGTGCTCAAACTGCTACAGCTACTAGTCACTTTATTGCTAATGGTGAGCGTCTTGATTTTGCTTGTTATCCTGGTGCTAACATCGCAGTAATCCGTAATGGTACTAGTGATGGCACCCTTGAAGTAACGGAGTTGATCTAATGAGACTCAGAGGAACCAAGACAAGTGTTATCTCCACCAATGGTGGTCTTGGTGATCAACTCTGGGACCTTGGTGGAGCACGACCATCACTTGACCTTAATTTTGCACACTCCAAAGATCTGACAGATGCCACTACTGGGTCGAACCTTGTTGACTTCACCCGCGCCAGTAGTGGGACGTATGTGGGCAGCGATGGGCTGATCAAGACGGCGACGACAAACGAGCCACGGTTTGATCACGACCCAACGACAGGTGAGAGCTTGGGGTTGTTGGTGGAGGAGCAGAGGACGAATCTCACACCATATAGCAGATATGAAAGCACACAATGGACTTTTGTAGCAGCGTCGTTAGGCGCTTCTACCAAAGCAGCCATTGATGGAGCCACAGTTACTGCTTTTCTGGCTAATGCATCGACGGGTGCACATCGAGTCATTCGCGCATTGTCTGGGCCTTATACGGCGGGTACCGCGTTTACGTTCAGTCTCTATGTCGCGAAGCCTGCCAATTCTGACATACGTGGCATAATAGTACGCCTAAGAACTGCCGTAGGTGGGCAGTCAGTATCGATAGCGGTGACAGATAATGGCGAAAATTCTACTTACGAGTTTAATGCTTCCGCGCCTTTTGGAGCTTCCCCTCCACCAGCGATAACGTCCGGCAGCTTTTCCGCAGTTCCCGTTGGTAATAAATGGACGCGCATTAGCATTGTCACACAGGTATCCAGCGTTAACACTAATTACACGCAATGGGACATTGGCTTTTCCACTGCTTTGTCCAGCGACACTGGCACAGGCACGGCTAATTCCGAGTTATTTATCGACGCAGTACAACTTGAAGCCGGCTCCTTCCCCACCAGCTACATCCCCACCACAAGCTCCACCGTCACCCGCGCTGCTGACGTGGCCAGTATTAGTGGTAGCAACTTCTCTGGCTGGTTCAATGAGTCAGAAGGGAGTTTATATACTGCCGCATCTTTTATTGGCGCGGTTTCTCAAACCAGCTTTATTGCTCAAGCCGCCTTGAACAGCGCCAACTACATTAGTATGTACCGGGATGGAAGTCCTCAAAGGTTGACAGCTCGGGTCGTTGCTGCCGGCGTAGACTCAGCCTTTTTCTACACAACTGCATCGGCAATCCAAGCCGACGTGGAATATAGAAATTGTGTTGGGTACAAGCTGAATGATTTCGCAGCTACAAGTAATGGCGCTGTTCCTGCTGGTGATCTTGCGGGTAACGTGCCTACAGGTTTGACAACATTGGGTTTAGGCGGCTCTCCCTATACCTCTTCCGTTCCCTTGAACGGTCATCTCAGGCGCCTTACCTACTGGCCCGCAAGATTGCCCAACGAAACCCTCCAAACCATCACGCAGTAACCATGGAAGAAGAACTCCTCACACCCCCACCCCCGACATTCTTTCGCTTCCCGGATGAAGCGACCGGCATCGCTGCCCTGGATGCTGCTGGTCTGGTCAACGAAGACGGCGGCTACATCACCGCCAGTCACACCCACGCTCTCGATGTGATCGGTCCCATCTCCCGTGGTGGCGAGTGGGACGAAGAAGGCAACGTCATCACCCCGCCTGAGCTGCTGCCTGGGTGGCATGTGAACTATCGCGGTGAAGTGCCTGATGAGTGGCTGCCGTATGCAGTTACTCCTGAAAACCCTGTCCGTGTATTCTTTTAGAAATCATGCTTACCATTCTTGGCATTAAAGTCTCTTATGAGACACTTATCTTTTTGGCTCTTTTTATCGGTTCGGAAGTTATTGGTGCTTCTAAACTCAAAGATAATAGTGTCGTACAAGTCTTTCTTCGTGTTGTAGAGGCGCTTAAACCTCACCGAACTGAAGACGACAAGATCCAACGCATTAAGGATACCCTGAAATGAGCATCAAACTCCTTGACGTTATCAAAAACTACAAGGGGTTACCTCATCAAAAGCAAGCCATTAACGCTCTTGAGCATTTGCTTGGGGGCTATGGCTTGTCGGATGAGGCGGAGTGGGTACAACTATGGCGTCTACCCGTCTCAGAACCCCCTACATACTTTACAAACACCTGGGAAGGTATTGAAGCGGCTGCTAAAGCGGCTGGAGCCAAGTTTCCGGAAGTAGTAGCTGCACAATGGGCACTAGAAAGTGCGTTTGGTACCACTGTTAGCGGTAAAAACAACTTCTTTGGCATTAAAGGTAGCCCAGGTACGGTTAAAACCACTTGGGAGGACTACGGTAACGGTCCTGTGACCATCAAAGCTACTTTTAAAGACTTTGATACCCCTTACGACTGCGTTGAACACCTTGTTACCCAATGGTATAAGGATTACAAAGGCTATAAAGGCGTCAATCGAGCCACCTCTCGTGAAGATTGTGCATACCTCCTGAAGAAGGAAGGTTATGCCACGGATCCCGTGTATGCACAGAAGTTGATTCGATTGATGGAGCAGTATGATTGAAGCTAGTGTAGCAGCAGGTATAGCTTTATTTACCGCTATTGTCTCCGTACACAACCGCCTTTACGCCAAAATTAACGACGTAGATAGCCGAGTAGATAAAGTTGAGCTTCGTGTAGCGGAAAACTACGTACAAAAGCACGAATTAGCTACTGCTCTTCAAAAAATGGAGGATCACATGATTCGCATTGAAGAAAAACTAGACAGGATTGTAATGCGAAATGGCTAAAAACAAAGCTACGGAAGAGATGTTTAACGAGTTACATAACCTCGTTACTACTGAATTCCTTAATCGAATTAAAAGTGGTGAAGCCACTGCACAAGAGTTAAAGGCGGCGTGTGATTGGCTAGCTAAGAATGACATTAGCGGTGTAGCTAACGACGGTAACCCGCTAGATAAACTAGCTTCTATCATGCCTAAAGTTGATCCATCACTTGTCCAACGGAGGCTTTATGGCTCGAAAGTCTAAATACAGCGGTCCAAAGTACGCTAACGGTAACTACAAATCATATCAAAAAGCATATGATAGTAGTGAGCTACAGATTCGTAAGCGTGCTGCCCTTAATAAGGAGAACCGTAAACGGGGAACCTACGGTAATGGTGATGGTAAAGATGTCTCCCATAAAAAAGATGGCTCCACTACTCTTGAAAAAGCCTCTAAAAATCGTGCCCGTGTCGGTAAAGCTAGAAAAGCATGACGCCCCTTCTACCAAGTCCTGATCACTACCTGCAAAACCTCATAACCATGACAAGTCCTGAAGCAAAGCGGATGTGGCGTAGAGCCATTAAGGAACACTTCAATTGTCAATGTGTCTATTGTGGAGAAACTTATGATGCTAATGAACTTACTCTTGATCACGTTATACCTCGCTTTAATGGGGGACAAACTACAACAAAGAATTTGGTTCCGTCTTGCAGGAAATGTAATCAGAACAAAGGTACAAGTAACTGGCTTACGTGGATGAGACAAACGTTTGGTATTACGCCACGGGAACAACTAATTTTATCGCATATTAAGTAATGCCGTACAGAACAATTATGAACGTTCTTGGCGGAGCTGTTCGTACAGTATCTGAATTCTATGAAGATGTGACAGAGACTGTACGGGCAATTACCCCAGAACCCATTGGCAGAGCCCTTGATGTTTTAGCTGGTACAGTTGAACGTGGTGTAGCTAAAACCCCTATTGGTGTTGCCGAAAAAGGAGCTGCAGCAATGGGTGAAATGGTGTCTAAATCAACTGGTAATGAAGTATTAGGGGGTGCTGTAGGCTTTGGTCTTGGTTTAGCAGCTGGTGGTCCTGCAGTGAGTAGTACGGCAAAACGTGTTATCCCTAAAGGCTTACCTAAACCAAAGCCAACTACTCCACCTGTTGACATGATGATGCCGCCTGGTATGGCTCCAGCTATGGCTGGTGGTACGCCTATGCCAACACCTAGTATTCAACCTACTTTTGAAAAAGGTGGGTTGGTAATGAAAGCTGTTACAGCAAGAGATCCCGAAAGCCTTAGGCTTGCTGGAGTTAAAACTGGAGAAGATATTATTTCACCAGAACAAGCTAAACAACTAACTAAACGTTCACTTAAAGTTGAGCAACATTTAGCTAAAATTGATTCTTTAGAAACTGGATTAATAGACGCTTTGGATACAGGTGCTGATGCGTACACTATTAAACGTTTAAGAGCTAACTTAAAGAAAGAACGTCCAAAACTATATTCTGCTAGGTCTAATGTTTCTGTTCCTACTGCGGAAGATCCGCTTTATTATGGTACAGCGGCGGCACGACGGGATCGGCAGGCGGTAACTTTAACTGAGAATGTAACTGAGACTTTAGAAGAACACCACCTATTCCCTAAAGTTGTTAGTGGTGCTTTCTTTGCTAAAATGGATGAATTTATTAAAGCAGGAAAGGCTCAATTGGATGATCTTGTTTTAATGAATCGTGTGGCTATTGCTAAAGGACGTAAACCAGGGGACTATAAAAGTGGTATGTACATTTTAGGTGAAACACCACATAATGAATATCACACTCTTATGAAAGAAGCTGGGGATGGATTCAAACGTAATCAAGCAGAAGCTTGGGCTGGAGTCGTTAATGAAGCCAAAGATGTTGACGACTTACTTGTGCTTTGGCGCGATACATTAGATAACCTTGTTGTACCAACGGCTGAAGATATTCAATCGTACAACAAATTAGATAAACTTCTTCAAGAAATCCGCAGCACCCGCTAGAAGCCCCTACAACACCCCTTCACCCACCTTTACGCTAGAATATACCTATGAGTACTTTAGACCTCCTTAGAGACGATTTTAAGCTCTTCTTACAAGCTCTTTGGGCTCAACTAGATCTACCTCACCCAACCCGAGCACAATACGCTATTGCTGATTACCTCCAATACGGTCCTAAGCGTCTACAGATTCAAGCGTTTCGAGGGGTGGGTAAAAGTTGGATTACTGGAGCGTTCGTCCTTTGGACGCTCTTTAAAGATAACGAAAAGAAGATCATGATTATCTCCGCCTCTAAGGAGCGGGCTGATAACATGTCTATCTTCCTACAGAAGCTAATCATCGAGACACCTTGGTTGAAACATATGCAACCCCAAGATGACTCAGCCAGGTGGTCTCGTATTAGCTTTGATATTAAGTGTCCTCCTCACCAAGCACCATCCGTTAAAAGTGTTGGTATCACCGGACAACTAACTGGTAGTCGTGCGGACCTTATGATCCTAGACGATATTGAGGTTCCGGGTAACTCCATGACAGAGTTCATGAGGGAGAAGCTTCTACAGCTTTGTACGGAGGCTGAGTCAATCCTTACTCCAAAAAATGATAGTAGGATTATGTACCTTGGTACTCCTCAGACTACCTTTACCATTTACCGTAAGTTAGCAGAACGTAACTACAAACCATTTGTTTGGCCAGCACGTTACCCACGTAAGGTTACCCAATACGAAGGTCTTCTAGCTCCTCAACTTGTTGAAGATATTGACGGTGGAGCGAAGCCTTGGGGTGTAACCGACCCTGATCGTTTTGATAACGACGATCTAGTAGAACGTGAAGCGTCAATGGGACGTAGCAACTTTATGTTGCAGTTCATGCTTGATACCTCCCTTAGTGATGCTGAGAAGTTCCCCCTTAAGTGCTCTGACCTTATCGTTACTAGCGTTAACCCAACTAAAGCACCTGAAAGTATCGTTTGGTGTTCCGACCCTCAAAACGTCATCAAAGATCTTCCAACCGTTGGTCTACCTGGGGATTACTTCTACTCCCCGATGCAAATCCAAGGTCAATGGGACGACTACCAAGAAACTATTTGTTCCGTAGACCCATCTGGTAGAGGCTCAGACGAAACGGCTGCTACCTTTATCTCACAGAGGAATGGTTTCCTTTACCTCCACGAAGTACGTGCTTACCGTGACGGTTACAGCGACAAAACATTGCTAGACATCCTTAAAGGTTGTAAAAAGTACAATGTTACTAAGCTTGTAATTGAAACGAACTTTGGTGATGGTATCGTCTCCGAGTTATTCCGTAAACACCTCCAACAGACACAACAACTGATAGACATTGAGGAGGTACGTGCTAATGTACGTAAAGAAGACCGTATTATTGATACCCTTGAGCCCGTATTAAATCAACATAGACTTGTTGTAGACAGAAACGTTATCGAGTGGGACTTTAAGTCCAATCCAGACGCTGCACCGGAAGAGCGACTCCTTTACATGCTCTTCTACCAAATGTCTAGGATGTGTCGGGAAAAGGGAGCCATTAGACACGACGACAGACTAGATAGCTTAGCTCAAGGTGTTAAGTACTTCACAGATGCTCTCGCTATCTCCGCTCAAGAAGTAATAAAAGACCGTAAACGTGAAGAGTGGAACGACATGTTACAAGCGTTTATGGACGACCCCCAATCTGAGACAAATCATATAGTCTTAGGTATGTCTTTAAATCAAAAAAGACAAGCTCGTGGATTGGGTAAAAATGGTATCCCAACGTGGGTTTAATCTTACGTAAGACACAAAATAAGACACAAGTCATACCAACCGATCTTGAACATGACTGCCGTATAGCCGGAGGCGGAAGGGTGGACCGCCAAAGGTAAGGGGGAACTCGAGACAAGCTCTCCTTCCCCCTTTTACTAAAGACAATGTCCCCGGGAATGGACATTCTGTTTAGTACTTTCTTTAAACTTCTCTTTCTACTTCCTTTAAAGTACTTTAACAAGTGATAACACATGATGGTATTACCATCCCTTTGTTATCCTGTGTTAATACTGTTAAACTAAGTGAATGAAGTAAGTTACTTACCACCATTAACCACCACCTTACCACCAATGCACACCGCTCAACCTTCGTCTCACTGCGTTCAACTCGTACACATTACCCCCGAAGCTGAAGACCTTATCGCTTACATGGCTAGGGTGTCTAATCCCTCTAACCAGTCAAACACTCAGACGAGTGCTAAGCTAATCCGTTATCTCATTACTCATAACCATTGGTCTCCTTTTGAGATGGTGAACATGTGTGTCTCTATCGACACTACACGTTCTATCGCCGCTCAAATCCTTCGACACCGTTCCTTTAGTTTCCAAGAGTTTAGCCAAAGGTACGCTAAGGTGGAGAAACAAGCCTCTATCCCCCAACTCCGTCGTCAAGATACTAAGAACCGACAAAACTCTATCGACGATCTTGATGAAGTAGTGAAGAAGAACTTCCAATTCCGCATAGGTAGTCTTTACTCCGACTGTTATGGTCTCTACAAAGAGATGGTAGAAGCTGGGGTAGCAAAGGAGTGTGCAAGGGAAGTACTTCCAATGGCAGCACCCACCAAACTTTACATGAATGGTACCATTAGGTCGTGGCTTCACTATTGTGACCTTCGTACAAGTAACGGTACCCAGCGAGAACACGCCCTCATCGCCTCTCAAGTTCAAGACCTCCTCTACCAGTACTTACCTAATGTGTCGGAGGCGATGTGGTCTCGTGATGAATAACACCACTCGACCTGTGGAACAAAGACAATTAAAGCTTAACGAGTTTAAAGCAGCTTACAAGACCCTTAAGACTGGTGTTCCTTGGGTAGACCACCTTCTTTTGGGTCTCCTTTACTCCATTGAGTCGTGGATTATTGATGAGCGGGTGGAAAATGAGGTAAGTAAAGCGGTGGAGGAGGTAGTTTTACCCCCACCACCTGATATGGTGTCTCCCGTTTACACGGAAACGTTGTCTAAGACGTCTGAGAGCCTCCCTGAGATGCGTTTAACCGCTCCTTGGTACATTGATGGGGCGGGCGAGCGTAGCGAGCCTTAGAGAGGCATATAGAGGGGGCTTAAAATTTTACCATAAATTTGTGAAGCCTAGTACCATATAACGCTACCGTTATATACCCCCATTGGGGTACCCTAACATTACATTATTTGCCGCGGCCAATACTGTTATATCGTAGCACTACAGCAGCGTTGTATTGTGTTATGCCGCTCGCATCCGCCTCACTTCGTTCGGCTTCGCTCGCTTCCTTTCCACTGTGTTGATAATGATTATCACTGCTCATCACTGGTGGTGAGGGGAGCGAGCACGAAGTGCGAGCGGGTAATCGTCATCGGTATCGTGCGTTGATACGAATACGTATTGTTAGCAAATGCTGATACGAATAAATAAAAATAAAAACATCTGTATAGCCATCAGTATAACTTATCTAAATGATAAGCAAACGTTATCGGTTGAGCGCCAGTTAAACTACTGTCTACCATCGCTTGCAATTGGCTTGGAGCTGTGCCATACTACGTATGTCCAGTTGAGAGACACGATGAAATTAAAGGACACAACATTTGTACTTGGTGATAAGCCAATTAAGAGTTTAATGTGGTGTGATTGCGTACCAAAGGCTAAGCGAAACAAACCCGCTAAACTGAATGGTATTCTTGTATCAGAAGTGCAGGTGTTCCATGAGCTTTGAAACCAGTGAAGGAAGTGGCACACACCCACTTGCAAACCACCTCAACACGTGCTATGTTGTAAGCATGAGAGATGAGGAAGGAGCACTGATGCAAGCTGAGTACGAAGCCAGCCAGTTCAAGCTCTGTCCACTCTCCCACCCAAGCGCTCTCACCACCTGCTACACTACAGACATGTTCAACCGATCTCAACTCATTACTGCTCTCCACAACGAATACAAGTTCCTTTGCCACGATGACTTCGATCCTAGTGTCGATCCTACTCCTGATGAGTACCTCGCTATGCTGCAGTCGTTGAGTGACGACGAGCTTATCGATGAAGCTAGCGATGACATCGACGAGTTCATTACTGCCTGGAGCTAACTAATGTCTAACACTTTCCGGTTTACTACTTTCAAAGAAGCTATCACCCATCTGATGTCTGAGTGTGGCTTGAGTAATCAAGACGCCACTCACTTTATCTGGGATCATCAGTTCACAATGGGCACTGATAGGGCGATCTGGCTTACGATTCCTAAGGATCTCAATTCCTGAATGTTACACTGAGGCTAACTGCCTCTCTGTAGCCTTCACAAGCTACTCATTCACTTACTTAACTTCAACATGTTTACTTCCATCGTTCCCATCCGTACCTCTGATGCTGTGTACTTCATGACTGCTAACCCTGTTACTGGTGTTGTTAACGTCACCTTCAATGGTGGACGTAGCTATAAGTACACTGGTGTTAGCCGTCGTGCTATCCTTAACCTGCTTGCTAATCCTAATATGTCGCTTGGCTTCTGGGTTAACGAGAATTGTGTTAATGGTAAGCGTAGCACCGTTGAGCTGCGTTATGCTATCGCTGTGTGAGTTAGCGTCTTAAGATAGCTACACTTTAGGATCATTCGTTGATCCTTTTCTGTAGCTCTCACCACGAGACTACGTTGTACATTTCACATTCACAACCAACCATGCTGTTCTACACCCAAGAACTTACTGACGCCCTTGCTGAGCGTTTCACCGACGAAGATGAGATCATTGATGTTGCTAACTACGGTTGCAGCATTGGTGTCTCTGGGTTCATCTATTACAAAGAGTGTAATGAGTTCTTCCAACGCTTTGAGGATGACATCGAGGACGTGTGTTTCGACACGCTTGGTGATGACTTCATGGCTATTCTTTCCAAGGATATCACTAGTGTACAAGGGCTAATCCAGGTTATGGTTTGGCATACTGTTGAGTCGTATTGTTGGCGTATGGTTGGCATCCTGGAGGAGATTGACGCTGCCTAAGTAGAGCGAACCATTTCACATTCACACAACCCAAGGACGTAGCTACAACTATGACTAACTACAAGAGAGAGGCGATTGAGTATTGCCTTAATACGTTTAACTTCGAACGTGTCCATAAAGTAATGGGACAAGTTGATTGGAAATGGGCTACACGTGACGGTTTAAAGGTACCCACCATTGTGCAACTTATTCTATCCGCTGAGCAGCGCCTGAATGATGCTTGGGACAAACGTACAACTATTGAGAGTGGGGGACTACGTGCCGTTTATGTTGAAGCTGAGATGGATGCGGACGGTGTACTGCAGCCACCTGGTCTTGAGCTTATGTTTATCCTGACTCAAACTCAATCCTACTAAATGATGAGTACTGAAACCTCCATCCTTTTAGCAGTCATTGGCTGCATTGGTCTACTAGCTACATTGGCTGTCTACAGTCGTGCTAGCGAAGCTGTTAACCGTTACGAGAAACTTAAATGAAACGATCCCGAGAATGGCTACTCCTCAATGCCGTAGAAGCATGGCTGCATAACTACAAGGACACAGGTACACCTACTGTAGCGCAATATGAGGAACTACAACGTGAGTTTCATGATGCTTACATGTCTTCAATTACGGTAGATCTTGAACTACCTCCTGTTGAGGATGAGGAGCCTAAACCTACACGTACCACACGCAAACGCACAACTAAATGACCCAGCCACGTCTACGCGAGCCTGCGAGCAAGCTCTACGAGGTGACCCTTAGTTCAGGTGTTATACACTTGTTAGCACCCGACTCTGAAGCTGCCGCATGGATGGCGTTAGAGTTGTCCAAAGAACGCGATGATGAACTACTTAACGTGAGGCAAGCTGATGAGTGGTAAGAGGTACTATCCAAACAACTGGCAAGCATACAAAGACGCACCTGATGATCTCTTCATCCCCCACACATTTGAAGAAGTAATGAATTGGAAGGTAGCAGGTTGGGAGCTTCCGTCTTCTGTCTGCTGTATCATCCGCGCTACTACTCCAAAGGGTAAGATCAAAGAGTATGTATACCAGAAGCGTCACGCTGCTGAGGCTAAAGTATCTGAGTTAATGCACAGCGGTGTAGAGGTTACTGTCTGCACTGATGATGCTATCCACTTTATTTCACCCGACATTAACGATGAGTCTGATTACGATTGACCAACTGAGTGAGCTTCAAGAAGACTACCCTGAGCTTGCCCAACTCATTCACATTCACGATTCCAAGGACGCAGCGGAGGATTCTCTTTTTGATTACACAAGCGGAGATTGATGCACAAGTACAGCTAGAGCGTGAGGCTATTGCACACGGTCTAAACAGGTTCCGTAAGACCACACGTGACCTTGAGGATAAGTCTTATGCCTCCGCTAGTGTCTACGGTGCATCGTCCATCGAATCGTTGCTGCCTATCCTTGTGGAGTACATTGAGCGTACAACACACGATAGGTTGAAGCGTGGTACTGGTCATCAATTCCAACTTATCAAAACTTATATCTCAAAGCTTGAGGTATTAGCATCTGCTACCATTGCACTCAAGATAACCTTCGATAAGGTATTTTCATACAAAGACAAGTCCAACCAACTTGTTAACGTGTGTGATTTGATTGGTAGTGCAGTGGAGGATGAGTGTCAGATGAGACACTACGAGGAGAAGGCACCTGGCTTACTTGCTACTCTCAAAAAGAACTACTGGCACAAGTCTATTGGCACCCAACAAAAGCTAACCGTTATTCAAACCCTCATGAATCGTTATGAGGTTGAGAAGTGGGACTGTTGGGGACGTGACAATCGTGTTAAGGTAGGTGGCTGGCTATTAGATTGTATTATGCAAACTAGTGGTTGGTTTGAGAAGCTTAATATAAGAGAGGGTCGTAAGACTGTCCAATACGTAGTCCCAACTGCGGAATTCATGGACATCAAGGACGCACTGATGAAGAATGCTGAACTCTTCAGCCCTCTTGCATGGCCAATGCTTATCCCTCCTAACGACTGGAGTAACACTCAATCGGGTGGGTACCTCCTAAACGAAGTAATGAACGGGCATAAGCTGGTGCGTCGTGGACATGACTGCCGTATACAGGGGGAGAAACCTCTTCAGTTTCTGAACAAGATACAGAAGGTTCCCTACTGTTTAAACCAGTTTATAGTCGGTGTAGCGGAAGAGTTAGAGAAGTTAGAAAGACCAGTAGGGAAGTTCTTACCAGTAGTCCACTATCCATTACCTCCTAAACCTGTAGACATAGCTGAGAATGCAGAAGCTAGGAAGAGTTACAGGAGAGAGGCAGCTGAAGTTCTAAATAGACAAGCTAACGAGTTTAGGAAGTCTTGTAGAACTCGGATGACGATGGAGGCAGTGAAACGGTTTAAGGATAAAGAGAAGTTCTATATACCGTGGTCTTTCGATTACCGTGGTAGAGCTTACCCGATCCCTGCCTTCCTTACTCCTCAGGATACAGACTTTGGAAAGAGTTTATTGAGGTCTTATGAAGAGTCGTTCATGACTCCTGAGGCTGAGGGGTGGTTAGCCTTCCAAGTTGCTACTACCTACGGTCTTGATAAAGCTCCAATGCAAGAGCGTCTGCAATGGGTCAAAGATAATATCACATTCATCGAGTCTATTGCTTTGGATCCTATTGGGCGTCTTCCTGATTGGGAGTCTGCTGATGAACCTTGGCAATTCCTTGCTGCTTGTGAAGAGTACTATCATTGTGTCATTGCTTGTGATAGACAGTTCACTGGATTGTTTGTCGCTACTGATGCCACGTGTTCAGGACTACAGATCTTGGCTGGGCTTGCTAGAGACAAATCAACAGCACGCCTTGTTAACGTCTTACCTGGTGATAAACCACAGGATGCCTATAAGGTAGTTGCTGAGGCTGCTACACCTAACTGTCCGGAGTCCATCCAACCTTACATGGACAGAAAGGTGGTTAAAAGGGTAGTTATGACAATCCCTTACAATGCTAAGCCATTCTCCAACCGTACGTACATCAAGGACGCACTAAAGGAGAAAGGAGTAGAGATCTCTAAAGAGGATCTAAACGCTACGGTTAAAGCCGTTAGAGACGCTATGGAGGTTGTCGTCCCTGGTCCTATGGCTGTAATGTCGTGGATCGAGAGTGAGGTATCCAAAGCGATTGACAACGGTAAGACTGAGCTTGAATGGACTACTCCATCTGGGTTTGTCGTAGTGCAACGCCTGATGAAGAAGGAAATGGTTACGATCAATCTCCAACTGCTAGGACGTTGCCAACTTGCTGTTGCTGTTGACGACAGTAAGAAGGTAGACAAACTACACCACAAGAATGCTACTGCTCCCAACCTTATCCACTCTCTTGATGCTTCCCTGCTACACCTAGCTGCACTTAGGTTTAACGCCCCCATTGCACTGATACACGACTCTGTATTGTGTCGTGCTACGGACATGTCTATCCTCAGTACAATCGTGCGAGAAACTTATCTCCACTTATTCGCTGAGCACGACTATTTACAAAACTGGGCTGATCAAATAGGAGCTGAAACAGATCCTCCGATTATAGGTGACTTAGAGCCTGAGTCGGTTATCCACAGTACATACTTCTTCTGTTGAGGTCTAGCCTTGCTCCATAGATAGGAGCCACGCTACCCTCCACATTAGATGCTATGAAAACCTGTACAAATTGTTCTGCTACTAAACCGCTTTCTCACTTTCACCGAGGTGTCAATTACAAAGATGGATACCGAAGTAAATGTAAGGAGTGTATGAGCCTTTATTATAAAGAGCGGAACGCAGAGCCCGAACAAAAACAAAAGAATAGAGAGTGGTCGTACATACGCAGGTATGGTATCACATTGAGTGAATACGACAAAATGCTGTCTGATCAAAACGGAGTATGTAAGATCTGCGGATCTGGTGACTCTAAGAGGAGTGGTCAGTACCTCATGGTAGATCACTGTCATTCAACTGGTAAAGTTAGAGGTTTGCTCTGTTCTCCTTGTAATTCAGCACTAGGGCTACTCGGGGAAAATATCTCTAATTTCCATAACGCAATCAATTATCTTTCCGCCTAAATGACCCGCACCATCCACAAAACTGAACAGCCTGTTGTCCTTGAAGGTTACCAGGCTGTACTGAAGCCTAGCAAGTTTGGCTACTCCCTGTCCGCTATCATTGATTCGTCTCTTGTTGATGCACTGGAAAGTGATCGCAGTGAGTCGCTCAAGTGGGCAGAGACTAAGCTGAAGAACCCGAAGCGTTCTACCCTGAAGCCTGAGCCGTGGGAAGAAGTTGCTGACGGTAAGTACAAAGTTAAGTTCTCCTGGAATGAAGAGAACAAACCTCCCGTTGTTGATACGGAAGGCACCCACATCACTGATGAGTCCATCCCCATGTACTCCGGTAGCCGTGTTAAACTGGCGTTCTACCAGAAGCCTTACATCCTTAAGGACGGTGTTACGTATGGCACCTCGCTTAAGCTTGTTGGTGTCCAGCTGGTAGCCCTGGCTAATGCTGGTATCGCTGACACTGGTGACATGGACGCTGAGGGTGTGGCTGAACTGTTTGGTAAGACCACTGGGTTCAAAGCATCTGAGCCTAACATCAGCGACGTGTCTGAGGATGAGGAAGACGACTTCTGATGTTCCGCTCAGGCTTAGAGAAGAAAGTAGCTAGCCTTCTCCAAAGCTTGAAAGTCCCTTACGAATACGAAGATTGCAAACTCGCCTACGTTCTTCAATGCAACTACATCCCCGACTTTCATTTACCGAATGGTGTCTTTCTCGAAGTGAAGGGGCGCCTGACAAGCGAGGACCGACGAAAGATGATCGCAGTAAAGAAGAGCAATCCCGACTTAGATATTCGATTCGTCTTTCAAGCACCATTTAATAAAATCTACAAAGGATCCAAAACCACCTACGCTAAGTGGGCAGAGAAGAATGGATTCCTTTGGACCTCATACACCACCATCCCAATCGAATGGCTAACATGAAGTACGGCACCCCCGAGTACTACGCCGAGCAATTCGCTGACTTCCTTGCTGACGCACAAGCTGACGATCCGCACTACGGTGATGCTCTTGTCGAAGGCTTCCTGATTGCTATCAAAGACTGGCGCGATTACCATTCAAAACAAGTTGATGAATACAACCGAATTGAACAGCGAGTTCGTCAGGCACTTACCGTGTGATACGTGTGGCTCATCAGATGCAAACTCATTGTACTCTGATGGGCACACTTTTTGTTTCGCTTGTAATACATACGGGCACACTGAGGAGCCTATTCACATTCATCAAATGTCCACCAATGTACAGCTCAAAGGTTCCGCCACACGACTGAACAAGCGGAACATCTCTGAGAAGGTATGCCAACAGTACAGGATCTACAAGGACGGTGATGTACTACGGTTCCATTACTATGATGAGTCTGGCATCCTAATTGGATGTAAGACAAAGACAAAGAACAAGGACTTTCGTTATGAAGGGCAACCACCTACCTGCCTCTTTGGACAACATTTGTTTCCCACCACTGGAAAACGAGTCGTCATCACTGAAGGGGAACTCGATGCAGCTAGTTGTCAGGAAGCTATGCCGGGGTGGCCGATGGTATCTTTACCTAGCGGTGCCGCAGCGGCGAGGAAGTCGATTCAACGGGCTATCCCATGGCTCCAGGGCTATGAGGAGATTGTCTTGTTCTTCGACAATGACGAGGCAGGCCGTAAGGCAACGGAGGAGGCTGCAAGCGTCTTACCACCTGGCAAGTGCAAGATCGCCCGTCTGGAGGCGTACAAAGATGCCTCAGATGCTCTCCAAGCCAATGACGCTCAAGCAGTTCGTGAGGCTATTTGGAACGCAAAACCTTACCGTCCAGATGGCATCGTCGATGGTAAGTCCCTTCTAGAACTAGTCACCACACCATCACCACCAGCAGATTATGAGTATCCATTTCAAGGATTACAATCAAAGCTTCACGGGATTCGGTACGGAGAGCTTGTCACAATTACTGCGGGATCGGGGATCGGCAAATCCTCGTTCTGTAGAGAGTTGGCAACTCACTTGTTACGTAACGGAGAACGGGTTGGATACTTGGCACTTGAAGAGTCAAACCGCCGTACTGCTCTCGGACTAATGTCCGCAGCGGTGGGGAAGTCGTTACACCTTGGTGAACATGATCGAGAGACACTTACCAAAGCTTACGACACAACACTGGCTAACTGGAACCTGTTCTTGTTTGACGGGTTCGGTTCGTTTGATCCTGATCTTATCTACAATCGTATTGAGTACCTAGCCACTGGTCTTGATACAAAGGTTATCTTCCTTGACCACTTGTCTATTCTATTGAGTGGGTTGGATGGTGATGAGCGTCGAATGATTGATACCACCATGACAAAGCTACGCTCACTTGTTGAACGTACTGGCGTCGCTATGTTCCTTGTCTCTCACCTACGTCGTACATCAAGCGATCAAAACCATGAAGAAGGAGCACGTGTTACACTTGGACAGCTGCGAGGAAGTGCGGCGATTGCACAACTTAGTGATGGCGTGATAGCCTTGGAAAGAAATCAGCAATCTGATCGAAAAGATTCCAGCACTACTGTGAGAGTTTTGAAAAACAGATACTCAGGTGAGGTTGGCATCGCTTGCCACCTTGATTATGATTTAGATACTTGTAAATTTATAGAGACACAAAATGTCGGAGAATTTGACCCAAGTACTGACTTCTAAAAAGTGTTGTACTTGTAAGGAAGACTTACCAGTAGAATCCTTTCACAAAAACAGAAGCACCAAAACAGGTTTTGCAGAAGAATGTAAGGTATGTAAAAAGGTAAGAGCTAAAACTTACTATGATAAAAACCCAGAGAAGTGGCGTGACAGTCACTACAGACGCACGTACAGATTGTCGGTTGAAGAGTACTCTGCACTTCTTACTAAACAAGGAGGTAAGTGTGCCATTTGTGGTTGTACCGAATCCAGAGACGGCTCCCGTTTTGCGGTAGATCACTGCCACGATACTGGTAAAGTCCGTGGGCTTCTCTGCCGACCCTGTAATTCTGCTATTGGATTTCTTAACGATGATTATCAAACCGCCCTCTCAGCCGCCCGTTACCTACAAACGTCCCAATCCCCCAACACCTGAAGCCGTAGCTAAGGCACAGTTCGTCGATAAGACATATGTCTGGAAAGCAGCTAGCCCGAAGGCTAAATCTTCTTGAACTCTTCATCTTCATCACCAACTTGTTT
>Ga0208161_1000074_pt1 | contig 47802 bp, 44 predicted proteins | sample CB_VirMetaG_3_FD_184538 | JGI IMG/M metagenome (GOLD analysis project Ga0208161, IMG submission 184538) | Freshwater to marine saline gradient viral communities from Chesapeake Bay - CB_1508_1S Viral MetaG (SPAdes) (version 4) | ecosystem: Environmental > Aquatic > Marine > Coastal | place: USA... | reverse complement strand
AAGATTACTAAGGTTGTAAAAACCAATACTGTTGAAGTTAACACTACTATGGAGCAATAATGGCTAAAATGAGTGCAGTTTACATGGACATCTGCGACATGTATACAGATGGTATGGATGAGTCAGAGATCGCTGAAGTCTTATCGCTTCAGTACGACATTGACTTGGACTTTGCTTATAACTTGATTGATGAGGTGTTAGATGCGGAAGATCTATACGGAAACTAAAGACTATGACTTCGACGTAGAGCCAAAGCGTAAGCGCGGCCGTAAGAAGAAGGACGAGGAACTGCTCGACGATGATCTCCAGTACTGGGGCGACTCGAAGGACTTTGCCAATGACTATGTCAGCGATGTAGCCTATGGCACTACGAGGTTTGACAACGATTGGGACTGACCATATGGGCATAGTTTATATAAATAATAGATCAACCAAAAAGAAGGCTAATAAAAAGCCTGGTTGGAAACAGGTTGAGGCCGAGTATGAGCAATGGCTAATGAAGCATGGTACTCATCCGTCTCAGAGGAAGAAGGAGCAGCCAGAGCCGTATGTATCTCCAAAAGAAACATATGTCCGTGAAACTCCATATTATCCAAGTCTATCCACTGGCAGAGGAGAGACGTCTAAAGCGAAATCACATCAGTACACTGGCGACTACTTTGTCGGCATTGCCACTATGCACAAGTCTAACTTAGTGCCTGTTGGCCGAGAGCAAGATGCTCGGGACTATGCCACTATGCGGAGGAACTAATATGTTCGAACATTTGACGATCAGCATGATGATTGCAACCAGCGGCATCTCGTTGCCGGCAATTAGTAAGGCTGAAGTCGAGTGCTTAGCGAAGAATGTTTACTATGAAGCACGAAACCAAAGTGTGCAAGGACAGTTCGCTGTCACGCACGTTGTCCTTAACAGAGTAAAATCAGATAGGTATCCAGACACACCATGTAAAGTAATCAAGCAAGCAAAGGTGAAATGGGGTGTCCCAGTCATTGATGCTTGTCAGTTCTCATGGTTCTGCGACGGAAAACCAGATGATCCACTTGAGAAAGATGTTTGGGATCGATCATTGCAAGTTGCACTTGATGCCTACATGGTCCATCATATAGGGTTTGATGTCACAGATGGCGCAACTCACTATCATGCTGCGTATGTCAAGCCATGGTGGAGAAAACACTACGAAAAAGTAGCGAAGATCGGAGATCATATCTTCTATCGACCTCGTCCAGCCACGTAAGCATGTACATACCATAAATTCTATGGTATAATAATGTGAATACAATATGGAGCGTTGAATGGCTAAACCTCGTAAACCAATCGTTCGTGCGAAGACTGGACTTCGCGGCGTCCCTACGACCAGCTTCCGTAACATGAAATATTATTTTCATACGGATCTTGACAAGAAGCAGGTCAGCGACGTTATCAAGTCATATGTGAAGTCTAACTTTCCTAAACGTGACGTTGAGATGATACTCGCGAACCCTGAGTATCAGTTCACCATGTTCTCTCATCTTGCAGCTGCAGCGTATTGGATTACTCTCAAGCTGCCTATCGATGAAGAGATCGTCGAGTTCCAAGAAGGTTTAACAAGACACTTGTTAGAGCTGAAAGAAAAAGGCAAAGACATCTTATCTACGCGTAAGCAGCAAGAGAAAGCCGCAAAGAACGTAATCATCTTTCAGCCACGTGATAAGATCTTGCAGAAGCTTGACTTCACCGTCTTCGAAGACTTATATAAGCTTGAAGACGATTGGCATGCAGGTGTACAAAGCTCGTACGATATGTTTACTGCGTTTAAGATCCATGGATTGCCTACGAGTGCCATCTCTCATGTATTGCCTGTCGTCAAGAGACACTATGATGAGTACGCAGAAGTCTATGCGAAAGAAGACAAACAACTCGTAGAAGCTTATAGTCATTTATCTCGTAAAGTGGTCAAGCATCGTATGGATCAATACAAGAAGATGCTTGATGACTTAGATCGATTGAAAGCGACAGTCAAGGCTACGCGGTTGCCTCGAGCAAAGAAGCCTAAGGCGCTTGATAAACAGGTCGCGAAGGTGCAGTATAAGAAAGAAGACAACGAGTTTAAGTTGGTCTCTATCAATCCTGTGAAGATCGTAGGTGCATTTAGGCTTTACGTCTTCAATACTAAGTATAAGTCATTGACTGAACTCGTGACTGAAGATGTAAATGGCTTTGAGATCTCAGGTACATCGATCAAGAACTTTAGTGTTGAACTGAGTCGTTCTGTTAAGCTACGTAAGCCAGATGAGTTCTTAAAGGTAGTCATGAATAAGACACCTAAGCAGATCGATGCTGAATGGTCTAAGCTTACGACGAAGACTGGAGCGGCAAACGGCCGACTCAACGCAGACACGATCTTATTGAAAGCAATTGCAAAATGAAAGTTTATATTGGTCCTTATAAGAACTGGTTTGGTCCACATCAACTGGCTGAGAAGTTATGCTTCTGGGCTAGGAAGAATATTGTTGATGAATACGGTATGAGAGACTACCCCGAATATGTCTTCAAGCTCGGGGAGTTCTTGGCCTATGGCAAGTGGCGCGGTATCGATGATATTCCTACTAGTAAGAAAAGCCTGTTTGTTGAAAGTGAGCAACCTACATGGTTGTATCGGTTTTTAGAACGAGTTGAATCTAAACGTAAACGTAATATCAAGATTCGAATTGACGAGTACGATACGTGGTCAATGGATCATACACTCGCTTTGATTGTACTACCGCTACTCAAGCAACTTAAAGAAACCAATCACGGTTCTCCTCATGTCGACTTAGAGGATTTACCGCCTGAAATGAGAATGACCAGCACTCAAGATTGGGATGATCAAATAGTGTTTGACTTCTACAATGATCCTGAATTGACAAAACAAAATATTCAATGTGATACTCACGATCGTTGGAACTGGGTGATGGATGAGATGATCTTTGCGTTTGAGTTTATATTGAATGAGGACGATCGCTATTCACTCGATTTTAATGTAGAAGTAGAAGATCGAGTGTCAAACGGGGTTAGATTGTTTGGCAAATATTACAGAGGGTTGTGGGACTAATGGCCATGAAAGAATATCAGTTAACAGTAGATTATGATCAAGTAGATCATATCGTGAAAAGTGAATTACGACAACTATTAAACAACATGAAACGAGAACTTGAGATCTTAGAATCTTCTCATCAGCAACGTATGGTGATTTGGAATCATGACGAATCTATTGAAAGAGCCATGATTAAAGAACACATTAATTCAGCCAAGCTCTTGCTTAAGTATTATGGAGAGCGTGATGACGGTTGAAGATAACTTCTTAAATAAACAAAAGTTTTCTATGTTAATAGAAGAGACGGTCTTGAATAGTAGACTGTCTTATATGGATGCTATCATTGATGTATGTGAGAAACACTTTATCGATCTTGAAGACGTTCGTAAGTTCGTATCACCTGCAATCAAAGATAAGCTAGAGGCAGAGGCTCGTGAGCTAAATTACTTGCCAAAGCTAAATTCACTACCGTTTGATGATATATAATATGTACAACATCAAAAAGGTGTGGTATAATACTTCAGTAACATTTCAGTTATACAAAGGAAAATACAATGTCATTCGAAAATCTTAAGCGCAATCGCGATCAAATCTCCAAACTGGTTCAGGCCGCCGAAAAAGTTGGCGGAGGTCAAACTGAACAAAAATCCTACGAAGACAATCGAATCTGGAAACCCACTGTCGACAAGGCAGGTAACGGTTATGCCGTACTTCGCTTCTTGCCTGCAGCTACTGGTGAAGATTTGCCTTGGGTCCGTTATTGGGACCATGGCTTCAAAGGACCTACTGGTTTGTGGTACATCGAGAACAGTTTGACGTCTATTGGTCAACCTGATCCAGTCGGCGAGCTGAACAGCAAGCTATGGAACTCAGGCTCTGAAGACGACAAAGAGACTGCTCGTAAGCAGAAGCGTCGATTGCACTATGTCGCTAACGTCTACGTCGTCAGTGACTCTGCAAACCCAGACAACGAAGGTAAAGTCTTCTTGTTTAAGTTTGGTAAGAAGATCTTTGACAAGATCATGGATGTGATGCAGCCTCAGTTTCAAGACGAAAAGCCAGTCAACCCATTTGATCTATGGGAAGGCGCTGACTTTAAGTTGAAGATTCGTAATGTTGAAGGCTATCGTAACTACGATAAGTCTGAGTTCTCTTCACCTTCTCCGTTGTCAGAAGACGATGCAAAGCTTGAAGCCATCTATGGTAAGGTGCACCCTCTCAAAGAGTTCACCGATCCTAGCAACTATAAGTCATACGCTGAGCTGAAGGCAAAGCTGATGCGAGTGCTTGGCCAAGAAGTTGAAGGTGGTGTACCTACGATGCGTGAAGAACGTGTCATGAATGAGCCAGTATCGGCTCCAGCACCTCGTCAACCAGTCGCAGCTTCTCAAATGGAAGATGATGACGACGATACGATGAGCTACTTTGCTAAGTTAGCAAACGAAGATTGAGGTAGAAAGTAAGAACGTTACGACGTTCTCATAACCCCAAAAGGCGGCTCTGGTAATCAATACCAGAGCCGTTATTACGAGGAGCTTCCAGAACCACCTGGACCTCTTGGGGAGGGGTAGCCTATAGCCCAACATAGGCCCCAGGGCTCCGCAGCGCCAGGGAGCTCCTGGCCGATAGAACCTTAGTATTACAAAGGTACGCCATATCCCCTGGTGGCATAGAACGGATCATGGTGATCGAATACTGGAGGAGAAGGTAAGACGAGTCCTTGGTTACTCGTGTTCACGTTGTTCACTACCTTACTTGAACCGTCTTGCATGATGACCACTGGCTTGTTACTTGTTGCTCTTGATTCTCTATTCAATGCAGTCAGTGCGGGAGCGGTCTGAGGCATAGGCTTGCTGATTGCAGGTTGAGGGATCGGTTCGCCTACACGTTTGGCCATTCCTCCAGGGACAAGGCCGCGAGTCTTTGGCTTTAGCTTACGACTCTCTAATAAACTCTTTGCTTGTTCTGTTAGGAAGCGATCGACTGGATTTCCGTCAGGCGTGCGAATCAATCCTTCAGGTGCATCTTCAGCTTCAGCAAAGTCTTCTTGCGCAGCTATAAACTTCTTCAAGTCTTCTTCATTCAAAGCAGGTAAGCCATTCTTTTCGATCTCAGCTTTAAGCTTTGCCCATTCTTCAGCTTGTACCTTACCTTTGTAGGTTGCATATCCGATCGCAGCTGCGGTTGCACCAAGACTAAGAGTCGCTGCGCCTGTCGCTGACGCCGCATAAGCTGCGCCAGTCTTCAACCCGCTTGCAGCTGCAGTGGCTCCAGCACCTACGACTGCTTTTCCCTTTTCAAGAGCGGTTTTACCAAGCTCTTTCGCACTATCTAGGAACTTACTAAATCTTCCTCCTTTACCTTTACCGCCTTTACCTTTATCTTTACCTTTATCTTTATCTGGGTCACCTGGGCCACCAACGTCAGTCAATCCACCGCCCATACCGCCAACAACCTTTACGTACATCGGGTTTGTTATGGTACCAAGTTGTCGCACTTCAAGTGGACTTTTTCCTAATGGACCTTTTCCTTTTGGTCCCCCCGTCAGCTTATCAACACCAGTCGTGACGAGGTCTTTCACACTACCAAGCGCGCTCATCACAATACCTCTTCCTGTCTTGGTAAACGCGATCAATCCTGCTAGACCAAATGCAAGTCCGTCTAAGTTTTCAAGCGCGCCTTTAAAGTCACCTGCAGTGAGTCGTTCGATCCCTTTGAATAGCTTTCTGAACAAGCCAAAGAAGTCAGTAACGAGTTGTTCCCAGTTTTCTTCTAAATACTTGTATACCGTCGTTGTCTTAAACCACTTGATGATAGGCTCAAGCGCTTTGTAAATATTCTCGAAGGTGCCTTTGATAGATTCCCAGTTATCGTAGATCAAGTATAAAACAAAGCCTATGGCACCTCCTCTTAAGAAGAGTCTGGCAAAACTCATGATAGAGGTGATGAGAGGAGTGAGAGCTGTCAAGCCTAACATGCTACTGATGGTGCCTACAGCACCGCCGATCATGCCAGCGATCCCGCTAAAGATGCCTCCAAGACCTGAACCGCCTTTCATCTCGCCACCACCTGCACCACTCTTGGCACCGGCCCTTGACTTTTGTTGACTAGCCTCTCGTTCCTTCTCGAGGTTATCAAGCTTTGAAGCCTTTGCTGTCTCTATCAGATAAGAAATATTAGACCTTACCGCTTTTGTCTCGTCAAGCGTCTGAGATTGGATCTCGTTCTGCTTTTCGAGAGTAGCGTTGATCTGTGCTAGAGTTATTAATGCCATGTTTTTATCCTTGTTGCTGGCGTCTTATCTGGTCGTTCTTTTCTTTTACATCCTCGATCAACATAATCAAATAAATCTCCCTCTCCCAAGGTAACATGCTTTCTAATTCTGTAAGAGAGTAGTGAAACTCTTGTAAGAGCTGAAAGTTCACCTTATAGTAGTTCTCTAAGGATTCATGAGAGAGGCATACTAAAAAAAATCTTCGAGGCCCTCCAAGTGTCTTTCGTTTTCATGTTCACAGTTGATACACTTGAACTTGAGCGTGTGTTCCATCTTCGGGATGTCTTGCACAAAAGAAGCAACCTTCTCAAACTGATTAGCTGTCAGAGACTCGATGAATCGAATGACTTCTTCTCTTGGCTCATCTGAGATGTTGATGATCTCATCATCAGTCTTGACTGATTCGATACATGCGATCACGATGTCGACCAGCGATTCGGCCATCGAGTCATTGCCTAAGATCTTAGGATTCTTGAGGAAGTAGTTGTAGTCAGGGTACTTCATCTTCATCGTGATCTGGTCAGTCAGTTGAACGTCCATATCCTTCTTAGGGACCTTCATCTTGATGTCTTCGAGGTTTACTTTCACCTCGTTATGAGTCTCACACTCAGTACACTGGATGTTTAAGTCTACGACTTCACCTACAGACTTTGCTCTGATCTGTGTAAACAGATAGTCAGCATCAAAGGTCGACAACTTAGCCGCGCTGATGCCTTCAGTACATGAGTCTAAGGTATCGAGCATCGCTTGGATGATCGCTTGCTTATCTTGCGATTCATATGCGATCAACAATACCTTTTGTTCTTTGACAAGGAACGGACGAAAACGAACCGTCTTTCCTGTTGACGGGATCTTTACTTGATACCGTGGGGTTGTGTTTAACTGTGGTAACGCCATGATTTACTCCTTTTCACGTCAACCAAAAATCTGACCTGGGTTAATGTCTATATTCAAGAAATTCTGAGACGGCTTAGCTGTTCTCCAGTTCGTGTAAGATAACTGGACAGTGACTCGTACGAGTCCGTCTTGTTCGTTCGAAAAGTCAATCTGTTGTACAGTCGTAGGAAATGCTTCTAACAGTTCTACTGTGTACACTGATCCACCGCCAACGCCGATGTTCACTCTGATAGGACCAAGTCCACCTGAAAGACCTAAGAGTGGCTTTCTCAGCTGATGGATCTTCACTGTCTTTGCATAGTCTTTCTTGTATCCTGGTTCATATGTCTCGCCATTGAATACGGTGTTCATCCAACCATCAAAATAATGCTTTACGCCATAGTCGTTCAACAAGTAAAAGGACATGCTCACATCATCGACAGCGTATCCGTATGCTACCTTTTCAACCGTGGTGCCTATCCTCTTTTCTTGAGTAAGCATCTGTTTTCCAGGCAAAGTGACTGTCTCGCACAACACATTAAGTTCACGAGTACTTGGACTTGGAGTTCCGGTCAACCCCGGGATGCTAGGAACAAAAGACGCGAGTTGGCCTAAGAGACCGCCTCCAAACAACCCGCCTCTGCCCAGGGGCGGGAGCTCAACTAAAAAGTTATTGTTACGAGCAAAGCCTAGCTTGGCAGAGGCAATACCTTTCAACTCGTCAATACTTGGCATTACAGTACCATCCTTCGTGAATCTCTGTAAACAGTGTTGAAGGTTGCCTTCTTCCACTGGGCTGTTGGTAAAAACGTCGCGATCTCCCATTCAGGAGCATCTACTCTACCGAACCTGCCTTTTACGTGGTCAAGTAAGTAGTGTTTCCAACATGGTTTAAAATATCTTAGCTTACGCATACGATTCAACACTTCATATCGTATTCTAAACTTAGTCGTCTCATCGTATGCTTTATTATTCGTGATGTCCATCAGCGCGTCTAACATCTTTGCGCGAAAGATCGGCGGAAGATAATGTAAGTTTAAACCATAAAATCCGCCAGGCGCAGGACCAACGAGGATAATCAAAGGGAATTTATCATAGTAAGGTAAGTCGTCCTTCGTCTTTGGGTCATAGAAGAACATGAACATTCGACCAATAAGGTCTCTTGTATATCTCGGTTGTTCTAGAGATATGACATCTTCTCGCATCAACGCTGATCGATTGATACTCCTCATGTTCGCTACTTTTCCCATGAACCATGCACGAGACTCCTTTGTACGCGGGTTAATGCCAGCTCGAAAAGCTTCTTGTGATAGTTTTTGAAATAAGTTACTCATACCCGATATTTATATCGGTTTCTTCGGTTTAAACGGTGGCAATGGCTTTATTGGCTTTAAAACAGGCATGATCTTCATCTTCTGCAGCGTCTTCTCTGTCCATATCTCAAACTTCCAGCCACGATCATCTGCATAAGACTTTGCTGCTTCCCACTTATTCATATTCTTTACATAAGTCAAGCCTTCGGTGATGTATTGTCTCGTCTTTCTTTTACCCTTTGGAGGTCGTGTTTCTTTATCTGGTTTTATCTCGATCAGATAAGTAGACCCATCAGTAAACTTGATCTTGAGGTCTGGAAAATAACGATGGTACTTCTTATCGACATCATAATAGTATGGTATGATGATCTCTTCAGAGCTCCATTCTTTTACCGATGGTTGAGTATCACACCACTTAAAACAAAGCATTTCCCAGTGAGAACGGTATATAACGTTTGTATGATCGCCTTTATACTTTTCTTTATTCAATACTTTGTACCTACCTGAGTACGTAGCCACCTTTCCTCCCTGGGATATAAATAACATTGAGTTAATCCAACCTATCTATAGGGTTTTACATGGCAACAACAGGCGGATACGGGTATTCAAGAGTAGATGACGCTCCTACACAGACAGCTGAACAAAAAGAAGCAGCGGTTACACCTAGCGTCAACGATGGGCAAAAAGCTGGACAAGCGGCTCAAACGAGAGTTCTGAAATACCCAGTCGACAATCAAGATCGTCATCGCGGTAAGATCACCTTTCAAGCGGTGAAAGTGCATCCTGCGGATGTCACCGTAGATCAAGAGCTAATAGCTGAGGTGGTGAAAATAGATTCTCCTGTAAGAGAGAGTGAAGCTACAGACGAAGCAAAAAAATCTAGCTCTCAGGCTGACGTACGAAAAGTAGACAATGCCATCGAAGCTCAGAAAAAGCAAAAGGCAGCAGAGAAAAGTAAGATTGCTGTAGCTCCGATGAGGATGGAGATCTTGAACGGCGAAAGAGCAGAGATGTATATTCCTGTGTCTTTCGTAGTGACTGATGCGATTGCTTATGAGAACGCAGAGTTCGGGGCTGCAGGTACTGCTGGATTACAAGCATTGCAAAATACCGGAGATGTGTTATCAGCTGCAAAGACTGCTATCACCTCTGGTATCTCTAGCTTAACAGATATGTTTGCTACGGGTGGATCATTAAACGGTATTGCAGCTCGCGTTGCGCTTGGCCGTGGAGCAGCACTTATCCCAAACCAAAAAGCAAGAAACATCATTGAAAACGCAGCACAAGTTGCTGTGAACCCTAACGTAAGATCTATTTTCCGTAACGTGGCTCTCAGAGAGTTTCAGTTTCAGTTTAAGCTGATACCTACTTCTGCTGCAGAATCAAAGGAGATCAAAGACATCATTCGTTTCTTTCGTAAGCATGCATATCCAGAATCTTTTGATGTGAAAGGCGTGTCTCTTGCATTCTTGTATCCAAACATGTTTAAGATCAATATCTCGTATAATGGTCAACAAGTAGGTACACGTATCAAGCTAGCATACCTTCGTAACATCAGTGTTAACTATAACGCCACGTCTTCAAGCTTTCATGCAGATGGTTCTCCTACTGAATATGACTTGTCTCTTGCCTTTGTTGAGCATAAGACGATCACTCGTGAAGACATCGTTGGAGCCACAAATCCATCAACTACAAACTATAGTCAAGATGACGCGCGCGTATTAGACATTGGGAGTGGCTTCTAAATGGCATCATACTTTCAAAACTTTCCAAAGACTCTTTATAAGTTTGCAAACTCGACTGAGAGTGTTCTCTTTCAAGATCTTTCTTCTTACTCTGACATCATTGATAACATCAAGAGTTCAGTCGCGACTTATACAAAATACTACATCTTAGACAATGAAAGACCCGATCAGTTGTCTTATAAGTTGTATGGAACTACAGCCTTTTATTGGACCTTCTTCATCATGAACGATAATATTCGCGAACAAGGTTGGCCGTTATCTTCTCGTGAAATTAGTTTAAAAGCCGAAGCCGAATACCCGAATACCGTACTTACGACAAAGACTGTACTGACAGATAAGATGAAGCCTGGTCAACTTGTCCGAGGGTTTAGTTCAGCAGCTCAAGGTTATGTCGCACATAGACACTTAGACTTGGGTCAAATCGTCTTGAGAAACGTGACTGGAACGTTCACGACTGGAGAGTCATGCTTTAGTATCACTGATGATGGTCTTGAAACTATTGATGCGATCACTCACGGCCCAGAGTATATTTCTGCACATCATTATGAAGATGCGAATGGAGTATGGACAGACTTTGATCCTACGGTTGGTCCTGGCGCATTACTCACTGAAGTCACGTACCTTGATCGACTACACTCATTAAATGATGTTCTCAAAGAGATCAAGGTAATCAAGAGAGAGAACGTCTTTGAGATTGCAGAGTATTTTAACGAAGCATTAAGACAGTAATGGCAGTTGCACCTAACTTAGAGACAGTCGCTGGCTTTATATTCAAAGAAGTCACGATCAGCTCTGCTCGTCTTCCAATAGATGTAAGGATTGAGAACGTAGTCTCAGACCTAGACATCTATGAACACATTGATAAACCATACTTGACTGGTTCTATCGTATTCAACGATACAGAAAGCATATTCTCGAATATTGACTTTATCGGTGGAGAGACTATCAATATCGTTTTAGAGAGCACGCGTCAAGGTTCTGTAGAGATACGAAAGAATTTTTATGTTGTATCGATCATCAACGCCATCAAGGTCAATGATAATAACCAAACGATAGCTCTAGCGCTCGTAGAAGATATTGGGTATAAGTCTAACTTATTCTCTATCAGTAAAGCATACGATGACGTGGGCTTTCGCATGATAGAAAACATTGCGCGTGAATACTTAGGAAGAGAAGTCATCAAGGTAGGTGATGAATTCCAAGAAAAGTTTAGAGTGATCGTCCCGTACTTGAACCCTATTGATGCGATGTGTTGGATTCGCAACAGGTCAACGAACAAAAATGGATTACCTTTCTACTTGTATTCTACTCTTGTAGGAAATAGTCTGGTGTTTAAAGATCTTGGCACGATACTTGAAAGCTTAGTAATGAATAAGACAAAGCCTTACTCATACTGGCAATCAGCATCGACTTCAGATGATACTACGACCCAGAGAAGAACGATATACAGCTATTCATACACCAAAGCAGAAAACCTATTTAGGTTAATCGATGATGCAGTAGTAGGAGCTGGATATACGTATTTGAATACTTTGACTGGTGCACATAGGTCAATAAAGTTTGACGTAATGAAAGACGTATTTAATCCCATGCTCGACAATGCTACGGTGGGTAATAAGCCGAAGTCTTTCCCGTTTGATCCTAAGTTTAATCATGAGAATATCCCGTATAACGAGCTATCAAGTAGACAGATAACTCAAGTATCTTCTGCTGGTGTCTTTAATGAAGGAAATATGGCTGCGCTCTCATACTCAGCTGAACGAACTGATGCTGCATACAAGAGAAGAGCTGCTTCAAGGGCCGTAAATAAATTTTTAGGTAAGGCAGCGCTGAACGTCGTCGTGAATGGCTATGACTTCTTAGATGGAGAAAATAATACTACCATCTCAAATAAGATAAGGCTTGAGTTCATAAAGAGCTCAACTCCAAAAGAAGGAGACAATCGTAAAGATCCTAAATTATCTGGAGACTATGTCATATATGCTACTCGTCATATGTTTAAACGCGAGAGATACGACATTGCGCTTAATTGTGTAAAGATTGGTAACACATGATACCACAAAGTTATATCAACTATTATGGCGATCAAACGCGATGGTTCATCGGCACTGTCGTAAATGTGAATGACCCACTCAAGCTTGGAAGAGTAAGAGTAAGGATCTATGGTGTGCATTCATCCGATGTCCAAGATGTTCCTAACTCATACTTACCTTGGGCTCAGACTGTATTACCTATCACAGAAGGTGGCACTTCAGGTATCGGCGCGACTACTGGGATCAAAGAAAATGCTCAGGTATTTGGCATATTCTTAGATGGAAAATCATCTCAGTTGCCTCTCGTTATTGGTTCTATACCAAAAGTTGAGACCATGTCGAACGAGTCAAAAGAAGCACGCGGCGAGCCAACAGATACTGTAAAGATAGCAGATGGATCTGTGAAGAACAACGTTACTGATGTAGACGCTCGTATGCCAGGAAAAACAAACATTGAGAAAGCTTTTAACTACTTTATCTCAGATGAAGGTGGTACACGCTATGGACCTATACAAGCTTGTGCTATGATCGGTAACTTCATGGTAGAAGCTCCACAGAAGGTGTACCTTACAGGCAAAGATGGTCAACCGCTCTTGAACAGCAGAGGAAGTCGAAGGTTTAAGTACACAGGTGACATTGATCCAAACGCAATATCTGAATTTAAGTTGAAGACTGGAGAGATGGAAGGTTCGATGGGTATTGCGCAATGGAACCCAGCTGAAAATGCTGGTAATCGACTCGGCGCATTGAGGAACTTTGCGGCTGAACGAAACTTACCGTGGAACTCTATGCAAGCACAATGCGCATTTGTGAAGCATGAGTTAGCGAGTGAAAAGACAAGAAGGTATTATAGGACTGATAAGTTCATGCAAACACAGAGTAAGGCAGAAGCTGCTTACTTGTTCGCTCGTTACTATGAGAACCCAATCAGTGAGAAAGGTGCACCTCCTGAATACCCGAAGGGTGATGTGACTCCTGAAGGTTGGGAAAAAAGATATAAGAGTGCATTGGCAGTATTTGAGCGTTTTGTGGAAGATTAAACATGGCGAATAAACCCTACGACAGAGAACAGGACATCATCAATGTGATGAAGAGCAATCCTGGCATGACTCGTGCCGAGGCTGAAGCTCAGATCGATCGTAATACTTCTCTAAATACAAGCCTTACAGCTAGTCTTCTTGGTACGAGTGGTAATCCCACTGCGATATCACCAAACAAGTTAAACATTAACTTAGAAGCTATCATCAAGCGCGCAGGTGTCAACTCGCTCAAGACGACAGGCGATAACGCAAAGATCAAGCGAGATGCGGTTGAAGGCTCAGTGATCGGCGTTACGATGAATCAAAGCGCAGGCGGTTTTCAATCTCTAAGTGTGACTACTTCTGAGGGAGAGACCGTAACTGTTGAACCTACTGTTGCTTTGATGACGAGTTCTGTCGACGGAGGTGGAGTCACCGTCACACGTACTTCTGGGAATAAGACAGAGATTACTACTCTCACTGGTAAGCCTGCCGCAAATGGATTTTTAAATGCGACTATCACTCAAGGTTCTCCAAAGGGTATTGCAAAAGCACTTGAGTTGGCAGTTGGTGCAAGTCCTACTGCGATCAAAGCAAAGATCAAAGAGACTTCAAGCAATGGAGATGTAGCAGAGACTAGCTATAATGTAAACGTAGCGACAGAAGTCACTTCTGATGTAAAGACAGTAACAAAGAAGACATCAAATGCTCTTGCGAACCCATTTGGTTCTTTAAATGGAGCCTTAGGCGGAGCAGCTGGAAACCCATTCGCAAACATATTGGCTAACTTAGGAGCAGTGCTTGGTGGAGCTTTGCCAAAGAATGCTGGACCTACCGCTACGACTACTCAAGTAGGAGCGGTGCCTACTACTCGAGCCAATGAAGGAAAGTCTCAGTTTACTGTTGATAAGGCTCAAGAGTCTAGGAACTTTGCGCTCAACTCGCAACTCACTGGACTTGCTTCTTCTGTGTTAGGCATAAGTCTTCCTATGCCAGTGCCAGGAAAGGCTCAATCTGCTGGTTTTACTGAAGTCACTTCAAAGAACGTCACGATCCCGGGCGTATCGCAAAAGCCAGAAGTCGTTAACATCATCAAGCCTGATGGGTCAACAAATATTAACCAAGCGATCAATAAGTCAGAGACGTTGCCAGAGGCTGTAAAACCGAGCGTGCCTCCTGTACAGATTGCTGTAGGTAAGACTCCAAAGAATTGGAAAGGTAGCTACATTGGCACTAAGTATGAAAACCTAACAATCTCTGCTCGTAAAGTATTGCAATATAGAGAGCTGAAGAAGGAGACTAAAGACTTAGATGCAAAGTATCGTTCCGAGTTTGATACAAAGGTAAAGGGCGGACTCAAGCCTTCTGACCTAGAATATCAATCTTATCAGATAAAATTTAGAGAGACAGCAAAGCTAATCGAAGACTTAGACAAATTGATCTCTGAAGAAGAAGCAAAGAATACGACAGCTGCAAATTCTCAATTAGTTGACAAATATGAGTTTACACATATCAACTCGCAAGAAGAGCTTGAGTCAGAGATGCGTATGTTGGTTGGACCCGGTCAAAGAACGATTACTTGTATGACCATCTATTCTACAAAGACCGGAACGAACCAAGACATCGATATGATGGATCTTCATAAGAAACACGTAAAAGTGCTTGAAAAAGAAAATTTTGACCTTTCTGTATTTGGAGGAACTCAAGCACATTACATGATTCGCAGAGACGGCAGTGTGCAAAGAGGTAGACCCGTATCATTACCTGTGCTCGATGGAAATCCAAAGATTAACGGAGGATGGAATCAACGTACGATTTGTGTGTTTCTAGCTGGAGGTGTAGATGCAGAGTATCCATTCCCCCCTGGAACCGCTGTAAAACAACTCATCTCTTCTGCATCCTATACTCCTGTACAATGGAAATCTCTAGAGATTATGGCTAAAGCATTTAGAGAAGCGATACCTGGAGCAGAGATCATTACTCGAGACGAACAAAAGGGTACTCTGGTCATCGATGCCGGGTTCTTTGGAACCGAATGGCAAAAGTCTCGATTTGGATGGGAAACTCTTTATCATGGTCAGAACGAATTCAAGACTCGTTATAATCTGGCGCTTGGGCCTATGCGACCAGACGAGATGAATCGAAGCGCTCCTGTTGAAGTGGCTAAGCCAACAGTAACTCCTGTAGTCACTAAGCCTGTGGAACCTCCACGCGTAGTTGCAGACCCTGAGACCGGTAAACCACCTGAAAAATCTGAAGAAGAGTTAGAGAGCGAAGAAAAACGCTTACTCTTCATACAGAAGAGGCTTGATCAGATCGAGGTTGAGCTGGAGGATCTTCGTCATCAGTGGGACATGTCATATGGGTTTCCTGTTCAAGATGTACTCGCAAAGATAAAAAATAAGATAACAGAGCTTGAGGCCGAGAGAGATCAGTTGACTGAAGAAGGTGGAGAATACTATAAGAATCGATATGATAGAGCGAGAGTGGCTTCAGCAAAGAAAGTCAATGCAGAGCAAGAAAAAGAATCAGCGACAACAAACTATTCAAAGCTAAGCGCAGACGCAGGAGCATCAAGTCAGACTCTCGTATCAAAGTATGGGTCGACTAACTCTTTCACTCAGCTATTGCAAAATGCAAAAGAAGGTGTAACAGCAGCAGTAAATAAACTTGCGAATGCAAATAGACAAGAAGAAGTTGCTTTGCGAGATCAAAACACTTCGAATAACAGGTAATCATGGCAAACTCAATCACGAACGTAAGCTCTACCGTAGAAACGTCCCTTGAAACAGGTGGTATCACCGCTGGCGTATCTAAAAACGGGTTTGATAACTCAAGCGCACTCTTTCCGAAGAAGGCGTACATCAATACGCCTACGACGAACTTTGCTGCCACTGGATTAAAGATCAATAAAGTTTCTACTGGAGGTGGATACAAAAACATTTCACTTGATTTGAAAACTGTAGGTGGTTCTGTATATCCCTACAACCAAGTGAAAGAGACGGTGAGCGGTCATATCACAGAGATCGATGATACTCCAGGTGCAGAACGTATGATGTTCCGCCATCGAACTGGATCAGGAGTAGAAATGAGAGCAGATGGTACTGTCATCATTAGCTCAACAAACAATACTGTAAGAGTCACATGCTGTGATGAGAAGGTGATCGTCGATGGCGATGGTGAATTGGTTTATAATGGTAACCTTACGCTTCAGGTCGCTGGAGACTTTGATGTTGTCGTCGGTGGTAACTACAACGTTACCGTTGGCGGTAATAAGAATGATGAGGTTCGTGGTTCTCATAAGCAACAGATTCGTAAGACACAAAAGACGATCGTCACTGAGCATCAATCAAACTTCGTAGGTGGCACACAGACTGAGACGATCCTTGGTGATGCGAATAAGATCATCAAAGGTAATGTCAAACAGATCGTCGAGGGTGGCTTTGACTTCTATAGCGGTGATGATATTACGATGACTGCTGAAGACACGATCGTGATGAGTGCAGATAACACTAACATCGCTGCAAATGATATGACAGTCATTGGCGCAACAGGAACAATCGGTGGCGCTGGTATCACTCACTATGGTAATACATTTCACGGGACATTAAATGGTAAAGCAGATGAAGCTGCACTTGCAGATGTTGCGTCTGGCGCTTATGTTGCTGGTGGTTTGGGTTCGCCTGGTTCACCTAGCTATCCTTCTCATTCTTCTACTGTGCAAGCAACTTCAGGTATCATGAACGACTACTTACACAACTCTAGCTTTGGTATTCGTGAGGTTGACGTAGACCCTGGAAACTCATTGAAGAATACGATCGACCGCTCAGAAGACTATGGTGGTCTATCAAATAGAGAACTTACAGTGTCTGAAGTAAGATCTAAATTAAGAGATAAGAATAACTTGAATAATGAACAGTTCATTGGAGCAATGATCTCTGAAGGTAAGCTCAACCCGACTTATGTTCAGATGGCTCCGAGTAAAGTAGGAAGAGTAAAAGGCATTGATCCTACTCCGCGTAGAGGTATCAATCCTCTCGGTAATAGAGGTGATATCACGAAGAGGTACACTACATGATTATTACTCCTGATCCAAAATATAATCCTGAAAACCAAGTTGCATCGTCAATTGGTCCACGTACTCGTCTTGCTCCCGGCATCACGATGGCTCGATTCTTAGGTGGATATGGTGATAAACAGACGATGAACCACATCTCAAACCCTTCAAAGAAGTTGGACCTTGCAAAGCAATATTATCTACAAGCACAAGTCATTCGAGTAGTATCAGAAGACAATACTGGTCAATTTGCAGACTATCGCCTTGCAGTCGCAGAAGGACTATACAAACCGACTCAGAATGAGGTCTTAGACATTGGGAGTATCAACTACTTTATGGCGAACGGCCAAGCAGTAGTCTATGAACTGATAGATGAAGATGGTAATAATGCGGCAGAAGCCACGTTCGACTTAGCGGTGTACCTTAAAGATCACATCGACTTTGATAAGATGATCCTTGATTATGATTCATATGATCCTAATGGAGAGCTGAATGCTCAGATCGTCATGATCATGCCAAAGATCAGAGCTCCATGGGCAGTGACATATAAAAATAAGATCGAGACTCAGTTCAATAATTATGTACAAAGCACGAATGAATTGATCGAAGTTTTGGAAATCTAGAATAAATAGTATCATGCCTACAAAAGCTTTTTCGATCGAAGATGGAAACCTTAACACGAGGACCATCAATGCTGCGCGGATAAGAGACTATCTTGACATAGACTTGAACTTTATCGCTCGAGGCTCAGGAGATATTTACAAGAAGAGGGATGCGGCCGCAGTAAAGCAGGCTATCAAGAACCTCTTGTTGACCAACATGACTGAAAAGCCTTTTAACCCGCTATATGGCGGAGACTTAAATAGGTTTCTATTTTCATTATCAGAAGACTTTGATGTAGATGAGATAAAAGAACAGATCGTTTCAACCATCGTTAACTATGAACCAAGAGTTGCGATCAAAGATGTTCAAGTTTTTATATTTCCAGACATCCACGACGCAAAGGTGACTGTGATCTTTGAAGTAATAAACACAACTGAGACTGTGTCTCTTGACATAACAATCTCGAGGGTAAGATAAATGGCTATCCAACCGACTGACTTAGATTTTAGCGATATTAAGTCAAGATTAAAAGAATACCTTAGACAACAGTCTGAGTTCTCTGACTACGACTTTGAAACTTCAGGTCTGTCTAATATCTTGGACGTACTCGCATATAATACTCATATTAACGGGTTGATCGCTAACTTTGCGTTGAACGAATCATTTCTGAATACCGCTCAGCTTCGTTCTTCTGTCGTGTCTCATGCAAATATCTTAGGATACATCCCACGATCAAAGACTGCTGCTCGCGGTGCTGTAAACTTATCTGTCACAGTCTCGAGCCCAAGTCGTCCATTCACGATCAGCCTTCCTCCTTATACTAAGTTTTCAGCTGAGATAGATGACGTTACATACGTATTCCAGACATGGGAACAATATACTGCAACTGATGATGGAGGCGGCACATATACGTTTGTAAACTCAAGCGGATCAGAAAATATCGAGATCATTGAAGGTACAATTCGCACGAAAACATTCCTTGTTGGAGAGGTTAGTGAAGAACAGGTTTATGTGATACCTGACGACACGATTGACACTTCTACGATTAAGGTGAATGTATATCAATCAGCAACTTCAGATGAGTTTGATACTTATACGAGCTTGACTTCAACGATACGAATCGATTCTACATCAAAGATATACCAAGTCAAAGAAGCACCGAACGGGTTCTATGAAATAATCTTTGGAGACGGAAGCGTATTAGGTCAATCTCCTGTTGCTGGAAATAAGATCGTCATTACATACATCTCTACGTCAGCTCGGGCTGCGAATGGCGCGTCTATCTTTTCGGCTCAGAATGACGTCGACGTTGATGGCACAGATTATACTTTGAACACGAGTACTGTTACCGCTGCTGCCGGAGGAAATGATAAAGAGACTATCGCTTCTATCAAAAAGAATGCGTCGATCGCCTTTGCATCTCAACAGCGTATGATTACGGCAGAAGACTATAGAGCCCAGATCCTTGCTAACTATTCTTCTTATGTAAGAGATGTTGCAGCGTGGGGTGGACAAGATAACGTTCCTCCAGTCTATGGTCGAGTGTATGTGGGATTAAAGTTCGTAGATGGTCTGACTGCATCTCAGCAACAAAGTGTAAAAGATAGTATCGTAACAAACTTAACGAATAACCTAGCGATTATGTCTATCGATACTGTGTTCTCTGATCCTGAGACATTGTACCTCGAACTGAATACTTTCTTTGACTTCGATCCTAACTTGACTAACATCACTGCGGCTGCAGCTGAAGTAACCGTACAAAATACGATTAACAACTATTTTGCAAATAACTTAAATACGTTTGATGCAGTATTTCGTAGATCTAAACTATTGACTGTAGTAGATAATACTTCTCCTGCGATACTTGATTCTCGCATGAATGTACGGGCTCAATTACGTATTACTCCTGTAATTGGTAGTCTGACTAACTATTATGTAGCATTCCCGATGGAGATCGCTGACCCAGACGACGTGAACTATGTTGTAGAATCTTCTCGCTTCACGTACAGAGATCAAGCGTGTGTGATTCGTAACACTTTAAAAACGAATACATTGCATATCGAAAACCTTGCTTCTGGTAGTATCATACTTGACAATATCGGCTCTTATGATGCAGCGACTGGTGTCTTACAACTCATATCATTTAATCCTGAGTCTATCGTCGGTGAACAACTGAAGCTCAGTGTTTTACCGGCAAACCAAGCAACGGTCAGACCTCTCAGAAACTATATCATCAACATTGATACAACGACTTCTTACTCGAGAGCCACCATCGACTATCAGAATACAAAGGCATCGATCTAAAAGATGAGTCACTCAGTAGAAGACCTGAATAGGAGAAACCTAAGCTTCTCGAGAAGCAAGGTTCGTGAAGTCCTGCCTGAATACTTTCAGGAATCTTATCCTACGCTCATCACGTTCTTAGAAAAATATTATGACTACTTGCAAGGCGAAGCTGATGATGCGTTTAAGACTCAGATCAATCGATTGTTTGTTGCAAGAGATCCAGAACAAAACTCAACTGAAGAGCTTGACCTTCTCTTAAATGAGATAGGAGCTGGTTTAAAGTCTGCTTCTTTCTTCAGTCGTCCTCGATTGATGACTGCGTTACTCTCACGCTTCTATCGAGTCAAAGGTTCTCTTGTTTCGATCGAAGGCTTCTTTCGCGGGTTCTTCGGAGAAGAGGTAGCTGTCATCTATCCGAAGAGAGACCTGTTCGTTGTCGGAGAATCTCATGTAGGTCATGGCGACTTGAAGAGGATTCAAAACAATGCTAGGTATCAACTCAGATCTTTAGTATATAAGACAGGCCTTTCTGTTCAAGATTGGCAAGACCTTTATGTCAAGTTTGTTCACCCTTCTGGTTTTTACTATGAAGGTGAATTAGAAACTATAGGCACAAAAGAATTTGGATTGAGTTCAACATCAGTCAATCCGCTTGAATCTGATGGTAACCCAATCATTTTGTCAACTGGAGATGGTGCTATCGCTACTCCGTTTACGCAGATCGTTGCTCGTTATGACTCTGATGGAGATGCGGTCAATGACTTTGTGTTTACTGTCGATCAGCCGATCAGCGCATTCGATAGTATTACTTTGACAAGCTTGAGCAGTTTGTACACCAGCGTGGCAGAGATCCTTACGCCGAACTCATTCACGTTTGACGACAGCGCGAACCCAGGTCCGGACTTCTCTATGTCGCTCGAGACGATGGACAACGCAATGTATACTCGTTATTTGAGCGATTCAACTTATTGATATAAATACAGACAGATTCTGAGGTAAAAACATGTCAAGACAAGCGATCAGTACAGGTACAAGTGCCAACGACGGTACAGGTGATACCCTGCGCACTGCCGGACAAAAGATCAATCAAAACTTTGCAGAGCTTTACGCCTTCCTTGGAGGTGGAGATAGTAGTGCAGTCTCTTCAGGCATTCACCTTGAAGACAGTGCACTCGTCTTTGAAGGTTCTTCTACTGATGACTATGAGACAAGACTTGGCGTAGTGAACCCTACAGCCGATAGACAAGTCTTGATCCCCAACTCCAACGGCATCGTCGTCTTAGACGTTACTACTCAGACGTTAACGAATAAAACGCTGACTTCTCCCACGATCCAGACTCAGATCAATGGTACTGGTGGAGGAGAGATCATCAAGTTATCAGATGCTGGTGCTTCTGCTGTGAACGAGATTACTGTGCATAACGCAGTGTCTGGATCTCCTGTGCAGATCACTGCGACTGGTAATGATGCCAACATCAACATGCGGCTCGAAGCAAAAGGTACTGGCTCAGTACGAGTGAAAAAGCTTGCTGTCGCACCAGCCGCAAGTATGACTGCTAGCGGTTTGATTGATTCATCTTCAGGCTATATCATCTTTGACGCATCAAGCGGTATTGCTGTCTCATTGGGAAATGGAACTACTGTAGGCGAACAAAAGATATTTACGAATAAGAATACTGGAGTTGCAACTGTGACTCCTGCAAACTTTGCTCAGGGCACATCATTTGCACTTGCTCAATATGATGGGTGTACAACGATTTGGGACGGATCTAATTGGTACCTCGTTGGTAACCAAGGTGAGATAACGATTGCATAAAGAAGGATAAATTAAATGGCAGCAATCATCACTAACGCATTTCGTAAAAAGATCGCGAATGATCTTTTGAACGAGATCTTGAACTCTGTGGATAGTAACGAATACTATATCGGCATTGGAAAGTCTGACGCATGGGATTCTTCAGACACCGCGGCCACTCCTATTCGTTCTCTTCGCGAAGAGAGACTCGCAAGATCTAATTTACAGTCCGTAAAGCAAGTTGCTAGCGATGCAGCATCATTTGTCATCCCACGATACAACTGGACATCTGGTACTGTTTTTTCTGGCTATGATGACAACTACACTGGTATCCCAACAAATAGCTACTATGTGTTGACTGAAAATAACGACGTTTACCTTTGCCTTCAGCAAGGTAAAGATACTGAAGGTAACATCGTTCAATCTACTGTGCTTCCTGACTATTCGGCCGGAGCTGATCACGTCCCTGCTGGTATCAGAGATAAGACAGAAGCTTTTAAGAATACTGACGGTTATGTGTGGAAGTACATGTATTCTTTGAGCCCAACGAAAGCAAGTAACTTCTTATCTTCTGGTTTTATGCCTGTTCAGTTTGTGGAAGAATCTGCAGGAGATCCTGCAATCTCATCAGACCTCTATAAACTCTATCAAGCTCAAGTCAAAGAAGCTGCTGTATCTGGACAAGTGTTAGGAATAGCCCGCACAAGTGGTGGCACTGGTTATAGTTCTGCTCCTACAGTAATCATTCGTGGTAATGGAGTTAATGCTGCAGCGACTGCTACAATCTATAACGGTTCAGTCGTAAAGATCGAGATGAACAATGAATCTGCTGCGCTTGGTAGCGGGTATGATTATGCGAGCGTAGTGTTTAGTGGTGGTAGTCCAACTTCTCCTGCAGTAGCAAGAGCAATCATCGGACCTCAACAAGGCATTGGTTATGATCCTCGTTCTGAGATGAAAGCCACTTCATTGATGATTACTGCTAAACCAAATGGTGCTGAAGGCGGAGATTTTATCGTTGATCAAGACTTTAGACAGATCTCTTTGTTCAGAAACTTAGAGTTCAAAGACTCAAGCGCGATCTATGATCTTCCTACAGGTATGGCGTTAAAGTCTCTCAAGATGTCTGCTTCAACGGGGTTTGTCAAGGACCTCTTGATTTCAGGAGACTCGGCATCCGCATATATAGATTACATCGATGATAGCAACAATATCTTCTATCATCAAAATGAAAAAACTGGATTTGGAACATTTGCGAATAACGAAGTCGTTACGGGTGCAGGCGGTGCAACTGGTACGATCGCTGCTGCAAATGGAGCTATCGATAGCGCAGGAAGAGGTGCACCAGTCGATGCATTCTCAGGTGAACTAATCTATGTTGAAAACAGAGCTCGAATCTTGAGAAGCACTTCTCAAACTGAAGACATTAAAGTTGTCTTAACATTCTAAGGTAAGTAGATGGCAACACTTCTGAATACTGATACTTTTGCGACGACGTATAAAGATGACTATCGCGACAGCGATAATTACTATCGTATATTATTTAATGCTGGTAGGACTCTTCAAGCAAGAGAACTTACTCAGATGCAGACGATCATCCAAAAAGAGATGGGTCGTTTTGCCCGTAACATCTTTAATGAAGGTGCAGTCGTAAATCCAGGTGGTGTTACCATCAATCGTTCGATTGAGTACATCAAGCTTGACAAAGGTTCGACCTTACCAGCTGGAGTTGATCTCCTAACGGTAAGCAATAGTTGGTCTACGGCAGATGGCACCATCTCGTTTAAGATCTTGAGAGTTGAAGACGCAGTTGCTAGTGATGATTGGGGCGCAACGCTCTACATCAAGTATACTGACACGTCGGCAGCTAGCGCTGGTGCTACGACCATTCGAGTCCCTGATGGTACAGACATCTCAAACGGTACATACACGTTTACGTCATATGGCAGCGCTTCGACTGGTCAAGGTTGTTTGGCTGGTGTTGCTCCTGGCGAATACTTCACGAAAGATCACTTTGTCTTTGCTGAAGCTCAGACTCATTTTGTAAGTAAGTACACGAATAATCCTACTGCGGACTTAGGTTTTAAGGTCGTAGAAGATGTGATTACTGCCATCGACGATGATGGCTTGTATGACAACCAAGGTGTAGTGCCTAATACTTCTGCTCCTGGTGCAGATCGATATCGTATTCGATTGATCCTTACTACGAGAGACGAAGTTGATTCTGCAGATAACTTTGTGTTCATCTCTCGTATCGTTAACGGTGTGCAATCTATCACTGCTGCTGGCTTTAGTGATTATAATCAGATCAACGAAATCCTGGCTCTTCGTACGAAAGAAGAATCTGGAGACTATATCGTCAAGAACTTTACTGCCAAGATGGAATCCTATAATGATTCTAACTTGCTGTTAAACGTCACTCCCGGTATTGCATATGTAGACGGCTATCGTATGGAGACGCCGTTAACTCGTATCATCGTACCAAAAGCAGATGATACGACTACGATTACTGGTCGTAATGTGACGGCTCAGTATGGTAACTATGTACTTGCAGATACATCGAGCGGCATTCCTGACATCAACGAGTATGAGTTAGTATCGCTTTACAATGCAGTAACTGCAGGCGGTACAGCGATTGGTACTGCTCGAGTTCGTTATGGTGAACGCTTTGCCGGCGACATTCGTTACTACTTGTTTGATATCCAGATGAATGCTGGTCAAAGCTTTGCTTCGGTGAAGAGCTTTGGTAGTAGTGGTACAAACTATGTTAACGTCAAACAGACAGATGGCATTGCTGTATTGTACAATACGGGCAATAACTCGCTGTTATTCCCTCTCTCGAATACTCGTCCCACCACGACTGGTGTGACTGTCAACTCGTTGATCGTTCAACGCAGATACCAAGATACGGCTAACGGTTCAGGCGAGATTACCATATCCTCAGTTTCTTGGGGTGGTTCAAGCTTTACCTTTACTGATCCAGGTGATTGGATCGTTGCTGCAACGACTGGTGCCGTCGTAAGTCCTACGTTCGGCGCAGCAGGCGGTAGTACGATGGTGATCAGCGGATTGACTGCTGGCGTTTCTTATGAGATCTATGCAAAGATCGATATCTCAACTCCAACATTCAAGGCAAAGACGATCACTGATCGTACCGAGACTTTAAACTGGACACCAGGCGGTGGTGATATCGAATCAGACGGCTCTGGACTCTGGTACATGCACCTCGATCGTTCAGACGTATATAAAGTTACCTCTATTAGAGAGACTGACTCAGACGGTCGCGACCTCTCTCCTCTGTTCGGGATTGATAACGGTCAACGCGATAACTTCTATGCACGCGGTAGAATCATTCGTAAGACTGGCACAAACGTTCCTACTGGTAACGTCTTTGTACGTTATAAGTACTTTGCACATGGTACTGGACACTTCTTCTCTGCCAACTCATATAACGGTGTTCCTTATTCAGAGATCCCGTACTATCGTAAGAACGATGGTCAAAACGTATTCTTGGCAGACGTACTCGACTTTAGACCAGTACAAGACTCAAACGGAACATATCCTAGCCACGATGAAGACTATGTGGTTCACTTACCTGAGAACCAGACATCTATCGACACTGATGTTGTCTACTATATGCCGCGTAAAGATCGCTTGGTCCTTCGTAGAGAAGAGGCAGCGATTAAATCTAATCGTGCAGAAATAAAGTACATTCAAGGTGTATCTTCTTTACAGCCTACAGTGCCTGATATTCCTGTTGGGTCCATGTTGATCTATGAATTCAACTTGAATGCGAATACGCTGGGTGAATCAGACCTTTCATTCAGCTCGATCAAGAACCTTGGTTATACGATGCAAGACATCGGTCGCCTTGAGCGTAGGTTGAGTAAGCTTGAAGAGCTTACTTCTTTGACCTTACTTGAAAATGCAGCTCAGACTGAATTGGTACTTGACTCTGATGGTCTACCTCGTACAAAGTCTGGATTCTTGGCAGACAACTTCTCAACGTCAATCTTTGCAGACTATATCCCTGGAAGATATCGCGCTTCGATCGACACTGATGAACAACAGCTGCTGCCTCCTTTCGTCAAGAAGAACGTACGCTTGATCTTTGACTCTGATGCGTCTTTGGTTGGCAATGTTCGTAGGACTGGTGAGTTTGCTACTCTTGACTATAGTGAAGTAAGTTTTGCTCAGCAGTTGCTTGCGACTGAAACGATGAACGTAAACCCGTTCGAGGTGATTACTTCACAGGGTTACACCATCCTTTCTCCTGCTACTGATGAGTGGGTAGAGACTCGATATGAACCAGACTTGTTCGAATATGTAACAGTTTCAAACCAATCATCTGAGATTTTAAGACAAGCTCTCGAGAATGGCTGGACTGCTGGTGGTGTAGGAACCGCATACATTACTGGTGATAAGACCACTAATGAGACTATCGGCAACAAGCAGCTACGGACAGAGATCATCCCATGGATGAGATCAAAGCTTGTGCGTTTCAAGACCGTTAGCTTGAGACCTAATACTCGTTACTTTGCATTCTTTAACGGTATTGATGTATCTGATTGGGTTCGTCCTGAAGGTGGCTTCCAACTTTATGCTACGACTGATTCAGACTATGGCAATACGTATCAGAATGCAACACAACACCCGTTGACTCCAGGCCAGTTGATCTCTGATGCAGATGGTATCTTGACTGGATCATTCTTCATCCCTGCAACTGACAACATTCGATTCCGTACTGGAACTGCCGAGTTTAAGTTGATGGATGTGAGCGTCTATGATAATGAGGCGATCAGCACAAGTATCTCTTCCTTCACCTCAGCTGGTACGCTTGACATCCGTCAAAAGACGATCAGATCTACACGTTCAGTTACTGTGGCGATCGTACCTCCGCCTCCTCCTTCTGATCCGTTGGCACAATCTTTCTACATCGATAGAGTGCAATACCCCAACGGCGTATTCATCACGTCGTGTGACATCTTTATCAAGACGAAAGATGCAGACGTGCCGATCCAATGCGAGATCGTGACGATGGAAAATGGTACTCCTACGCAGATCGTTGTTCCTGGTGCGTTCTCTATTCGTGGTGGTGGCATCTCAGGTTCAGCTGTCGTGGCGATCGAAGACATCGGCGACGTAGATGACATCGACGTGGTGAAAGCTAACCCGACAAACTTTGTCTTTGATGAGCCAGTGTACTTATCTCCAGGTAGAGAGTATGCGATTCGCTTGAAGGCAGAGACTGCTGGTTACAACGTATATGTTGCTAAGACGTATGACTTTGTGATTGGTACTACTTCATCTCGTGTGACTAAACAGCCTTCACTTGGTTCATTGTTCCAGTCACAAAACTCTTCTACTTGGACTCCAGACCAAACGAGAGACTTGATGTTTAAGTTGTATCGTGCAGAGTTTGATACAAGCGGTTATGCCATCCTTGAGAACGGTGTTATGGCTGCAGAACGTCTACCAGCAAACCGAATTCGTACGGTGTCTGGAGATTCTGACGTGACCATTCTGTTCCCTGGACATGGATTCATCTATGGTGACGTAGTGACGATCAGCGGACTTACAGATTCTGTCGGTGGTGTTGTGCCAAGCGCGATCAATGGTACGCATAAGGTATATGACCTTGATTGGACTGGAATCTCTGTTGGTTCTGACTCTCAAGCAGACTTCTCTGCTATCGGAGGCGGAAGTATCTTAGTGTCTCAACAAGCACACTTTGATGAGATTCACCCGTTGGTTACAATCATGCAACCAGAAGAAACAACCGTTGGTGCAGGCGTGAAGCTTACTGCTGGTGGATCTTATGCGAGTACGACTCGTAATCGCATGACTGGTTCAGGTACTCGGAGTAAGTCAAGTTCATACACGACTATCCAGCTAAACGAGAAGAACTATCTCGATGAGCCAAAGGTTATCTTGACACCAGCAAACGAAACATTGATCTCTGCAAAGTCTGCTACGATGCGTATCGACCTTACGACTGCTGATACAAAAGTGTCTCCGGTCATTGACTTGCAACGTGTCTCGATGATCTTGACTGAGAACGTCATTGATAATCAAGACTCTGCTGCAACTACTGGATTTAACGTCCCATTGGTTTGGATCGATGAGGCTGACCCAACAGAAGGTTCTATCGCTGCTAAACACTTGACCAAGAAGGTTACTCTCGCTGAACCAGCTAGCGGCATTAAAGTGTTCTTGAGCGCGAACAGACCAGCTGAAGCTGACATCAAGGTATACTATAAGAGCGGCACATCAGACACTGTACTTGATGATGTAGTTTGGACAGAGATCGCAAAAGAGGCCGAGCTCCCAGCTGATAACGACAGAGTTACATACCGTGAGTACTCGTTCCTTGCAGGAGGCGATACTGGTACGTTGGCTCCATTCAGTCAGTTCCAAGTCAAGGTGGTAATGACTTCTACAAACTCTTCTCGTGTACCTCGCATCAAAGACTTGAGGATCATTGCCTTAGCCACATGACAGAACAACGGTACATAAAGGTTGAAGGACATCCCGGTTTCGTGAGAGACCGGGTAAGTGGTGCCATCATCAATATAAATAAACAAAAGATTGACCAAGCAAAACAGGTAAAGAGAGCGAAGGTCCAATCAGCCAAGCGGCTTGATAGACTTGAGGATGACATGGCTGAAATCAAATCCATGTTACAGACTCTCATAAAGGGAAGAAATGACTAGACCAATAGTTAACTTATCAGATCCAGTATCAACGCTGGTAAGTAAGACCAACACGATCTCTACGAACGTTGGTGACCCTGCATTGCTCACCGGCGGGGATTCAGACGTTGTTGCTGCTATCAATCGTATTGATGCGATCGTAGTTGATCTTGATGATTCGATTGAAGTAGCTATTCTTGCTCGTGGAGGTTTCTCAGCGCTAAATACTACTACTTCTGGTACTGCGGTCGGTCGTATCGATTATGATTCGGCGAGTGGAATTATAGGATATTATTCATCTTCAGATTCAGTACAAACTCTTGCGAAGTCGAGTTTAAGTGTAAGTGGATCAGGGTTTGGTTCGCTCTCTTATAATTCGGGTACTGGCGCTTTCACTTACAGCGGAGCTACTGCGACACAGATCAAGTCAGTATTCCAAAAAGATAGTGCAGGTGGCATCTTATTCGATTCATCAACTGGTGCATTTAGTGTAGCTCCGAACAGCGTCACGAATAATATGATTACTGCCGCAACAATTCGTTCAAGTCGGTTCTATAATTTAGTAACACTTGAAATCCAAGATTCAGACGGATCAGTACTTAAAACAATATATAGTCCAGGAGCTTAATTATGGCAGTGAGAAGACCAATGTGGTTAGATGCGGTAACTGGTCAACCCAGATCTTTTACTCAGGGCGAGTTGGATTCGTTGATTGCAGAAATACAAAGACGTACACTAGTGGGTACAAGTTTATCGCGTAAAAGCACTAATGATGCAAACTTGAACGGTATCACTGATACTCGTTTGCAAGCTGGTGCTTATACAACTAACGCAGTCACTTATCAAAACCCTGCAGATACTTCTACTGTTACTGTTACTTATGACCGCATTGAGCAAACCGTAACCGCTACCGGTTATACTGGAAAAGCATGGACTGAAAAATTCACTACTGATGCTACTACATTAAGACCTTGTTATTATGAAGCTGGAAACATCAAAGTAATGACAAAACAAGACGTGTTTGACACGCTTGTATATCCAGCAATTACTGGAAAGAAAGGCGCGGCTAATCTGATTGGCGATGCGACAGCAGGCAACCTGTATATGGTTAATACAACTACGTCAGTGACTGGCGCTTCGAACGTGGACGCTTCTACAGTCTACGTCGATACGAGAGCAAACGCTGCAGCTTATGTTGCGGGAAGTATCCCTAACACTCTAGATCAACCTCAGACCACCGGGGAATATTATTTGAATGTTACAAACTGGAACGCGACCACTGGCCTTTGGGGAGGAAGATTGCCAGCTTTCGTAAAGTCAGACGGAAGCTTGATTAAACCGTATAGTTCTGCTCCTCTTGGAGACAATAACTTTGCTCGTAGATTTTTTGAGTGGATTCAAGATTATATCTACGAGGCGAACGAATCACATGTTGGCTATCGTACACGTTACGAAGTTTCTACGACTTCTCCTGCGACAGGAGCCGCTATTAGAGGTAGCGGCATGATCGATACCAAGCTCGCCGGTCAAACTACTCTATACCGATTTGTCAACGCAAACGACTATCGATCACAAGACGTGCCATCGGGAGCGTCGACATCAGTTAAAACCAACTACCTTTGGGTGTACTTAACATAAGAGGACTATAATATGTCAAGCGAAAAAAAGAACCTTAGAACAGCATACTTTGTTGATCTAGAGAGAGAAAACGTCTGTACGTTATGGGTTCAGCCAGATGGAACTGATTATGAAGAAGTGATCCCTGCTGATGAAAACATGGTACAGTTTCAAGAGTTGTTAAAACATGTTACAGTGGATAAGATCAATAAGAATACTGACGAGAAAAGAAGTCTTGAACGTCAAGCATTTTTAGGCCTGGTCAAGCAGATCGCTACTGATGAAGGCCTGATCTATTCTGCTGATAAAGCACCTACTACAACCATCACGATCCAAAGTATCATCGACATTTCGAATAAGAAGGAAGAGTTCTTTGAGTTCAAGCTCAACTTGTTTGAGCATGAAAAGATTAAAGAGTCGACTGATCGTGAATGGAAAGCAGCGATGCGTAAGTCGACAGATATGCTAGAATTGATCTCTATGTTTCATGCTGGTCCTAAACAGGCAGCAGCCACTCCCACTTCGGTTGACGAACCTGCTCCGGAACCTGCTCCCGCCCCAGAAAGTGGAGAACCCGAATCTCAGGGTTAAACTCTTCACCTAAGTACAGCCAGTCTCCTGGGTAGTTAGCGTTCATGTTAACTACCCATTCTTTTTGCGGGTCTGCTTTCCACTTTGTGCACCATTGATCTGGCAAATACTTCAGTTCAAGCCTTTCATTTACTGACTCATATACAAAGTTCTGTTCGCCGTTCACAAGCCCAGAAGTTTCTTTCTTCTCAATGTAATAACGTTGCCAATATGATGGGTCTCTCATGAACTTGTCATAGATGTAGCGACAGTCTTTAGGATAGTACTTCTGAAACCCTCCTTGAAGAGGACATCCGCCAGTCGCCCACCAGTTATGCATACCAATGAACTGGCCTCTCTCGATCGGGTATTCAATCAGATCCATATAAGCATTCATGAATACCATGTCAATGTCGATCATCACGACGGGCTCGTCTAAGTCAAGAGACATTGGATACAGCTTATTCCATTGAAACTTAACGTCATACCGAATGGGTTCATGTATCCATGTCACGTTAGGGATGAGAGAGTCAATATACTCCTCATATTCTGGACCATACTTCTCACCGATCCTTACTGCAAATACTTTCGTCATAGTTGTGTATATTGATTGATGTCTACCGTTTCATGTTCGATAGAGTTCTTACACATATAACCGCATCTTAGTTGATCCATAGATTCATCGATATGTGTCCACATCTCTCCGTTGATGATGTCTACGAGCTCATTATGATGTATAGAATAATCTTCAGCAGGTATACCAAACGCCGTCTGTTTTAATTCAGTCAGTCCTCTTTTCGAAGTAACCCAACAACATGGGTACACTAATCCTTCGTGCGTCATATAGATGTTAGCTCTGATACCATCATGAGAAAAATGTTTCTTATAAGACCATGGCTTTGCTGCACAAGTGATTTCTGGATGCGTCTGCGTTCCCTTTGCAGGCAATGAAATCCTAAATGTATTTAGCTTTGGTTTTATTCCGTGTATGGGAACAAAGACTCTGAATGACTTCTTTTCTTCTACTACTGGCACCATATCTACACGAGTTTTTTCTACATATTCCTTCTTTTCAAATACTGGCTTTATCAAATTGGCACGCCTAGTCTGTGGAGGTATTGTCAAGAAGGTTTTTGCTTCATGCTCTTTATAAAACTTAACTGGCTCAGGTTTTATCTTGCTTGGTCTTTGACTTTGTTCTTCTTTTGGAATCCTATTTGAAGATATGGTCTTGAACAGTCTAAACCCTAATTCCTTTGCGAGAGCTTTGGCTTCGTCTATTTGATGTTTATTATGGTCAAATACGATAAACTGCCATGATGCATGACCTCCGGCTGAGATGAATGCCTTTACATTACGCATGAGTGTATTCCACTTGACACCAACTCGATAAAGATGATTAGTATCTTCTAAGCCATCGATTCCCCATAATACGCTGACTTTATTTGCAGATGATACTTTACCTAGTTCAGTCCAAAACTCCTCGTCTCTGGCTCCTCCATTCGTAGAGATCGTTATATGTGTAGAATTATTATGGCTTACTCCAAGAAAATAATCGATCATCTCAAAGAGTTGAGGATGGATTGTCGGTTCATCTACATTACCGCAAAGGTGGATTTGATTTAGACTTAACCATTCATAGGGATCAAAAAACTTCTTGATAGTATCAAGAGACATGTAACTATTATTAAGCTGATCTTTAGGTCTAAGTGCTCTTTCGCAGTATGGACATGCTGCATTGCAATAGTTTGTGATCTCGAGTTGGACCCTTCCAACATCATTTATTTCAAACCATTTGGTCATCTTTTACCCCATACGATATATTGCTTATGCTTACCACAGTCTTGTATTACAGTATCATACACTTCTTTCAATTCGTACTGCATGATAAGCTGCTCGCATGACGTGATAGGGTTACAGTCCCCGTTCTTATGCCTGTCATCACCTCTGAGTATGATGTCACCTGTATAGTTGATCTTATAGTACGTCTTCTCACAGTTATAATGAACCAAACAATCAGCTTTAAGACTTACATCGTCAAAGATGAAGTCAACGACCTCATAGTGCTTGTATTGATGAAACTTAGGGTTATAGTCTAGAGCACGAACCTCTACTCCCATATCAACAAACTGCTCGATCTGATCTTCTTTATTCCCAGGAGCCAACAAGACTACTCTGTCATACAAGATGATCCAACCTTCAAAGGGAGTACGACTTCCAGATTCTCTGTACATTTGGCTCTGCTTCATGAAGTTCAATCGCTCTGTCTTTTAAATTATTCGCATGGACATGGGATGTATTAAACAAGGTCACTCTGTTCTTTAATACTTGACCTTGCACATTATAGTTAGAGAAGATACCAGGTTCCCAAAATGCTAGGTTATTCTTTCGAAAGTGTTGATAAAACAAGTATTTGTCAAGAGACTTATAGGTAAACTCGATCTTATCCCAGTTGTCATGAGTATATCGTACTAGCCACTCTGCGTTCTCAAACCGCACGAACGAGCTGTTCACATGACATGCTGTACCTTTCCCCCAGTTCAATGCAGTCTTGTACTCGTAGTCGTTCCAATCATTCCATATCATCGTGAAAGAATCTACGTCTCTTGTCACGAGGTCTGTGATGTCTTTATGTATAAGGACATCTAAGTCGATCCACATACCTTTCTCATGCTTCTCAAGCAAGATGAGTTTCTCATACGTAAAGACTCTATCAGTATCATAAGGTCGTAGTTCTCTGATGTCCTTGACCTCGATCTCTTCTCTTAACTCCGTTGGATCATCAGTATAACACGTAAATGTAAAATCAACTTGACAGTTTTTCTTTAGACTGCCATAAAGTCGATTGACGTACTTAGCGTCATACTTAGTACCCCACTTCAAACAAAAGAAGTTCATACGCCGATCACCATGTAACGATCATACCGATCAAAGCTCTTTGTGCCAGAATATAAGATGCTTTTTAACCCGTTTTGCTTTGATAATGATTCAGCACTTGATACGCAGTTCACATGATCTTCTTCGTTGAACATATTATTTGACTGTAGAGCAACGACTGGAGCCTTTGCGTATTTCTGTTTACTGGTCGCAAGGGTTTCATACATGTGTTCAGCTGATGTATTGATGAGTAAGTGACAACCCACTTCATCTTGTTCATGGTCCCAATATGACATCTCAAATGTCTGTATCTCAAATGGGAACTTAAACTCTTCGATATACCTTCTTGCCACCATGCATGCGAATGGGTCAGGATCGTATAGTCTGATCCTTTCGATGTCAAACTTACGAGCTAAGAAGTCTACAAGAGGCCAGGCAAACCAAGATCCTATGATCTCTATCTTTAACGAGTGATCCCTAAACCAGACAGGGTTTAGCTCGTCGATCAGCCAGTGTTTACATTCGAGTTGGTTGGGAGAGAGTGACTCGAGTAGTCGGTCAAAGTTCTCTCTATGATTATGCCAAAACCACTTCATCACTTTGGAGTATCGGATGTCCATATAGATATATTCATGTTTTCAATGATATTATCTATATGCTGAGAGTGATATGTGTCCAGACTGGCACAAAGTATGATGATTGGTACGTAGACAACCTTAAACATATGGTTGATACGTACTCAAACCTAAAGTATGATTCGTTTGAGGTGATGACCGAAGATCGATATGAGATCCAGGTCTTTAATAAGTTACAGATCTTTGATAAGTTTAGAGACGGTCAAAACATCTACTTTGACCTTGATATGCTCATCAAAGGAGACTGCAACTCATTCCTTACAGAACGATTCACGCTCTGCCATGCATGGTGGAGACCAACATTTCATACGAAACTAAACTCCTCCATCATGTCATGGCAAGGAGATAGGTCTGACATATATAAGAAGTTCGACCAAGATCCTGAGTATTGGATGTTGAAGTACTATAAAGGTATGGATCAATTCATCGAAGAACAAGTTGATTATGATGTTTATGATAAAAGCAACTATAGCTCTATCAACTGGACAAAGGACGAAAAGCCTTACCCCGTCTACCTGTTTAATCAGCAGAAAGACCTATTGAAACAACGAGACTGGTTCTCAAAATATACAAATGCTTGATTATATCTACTCTGAGTTACACAAACCAACAAAGATGGTTGTATGGGACCTTGGTCGTCGATGCAACTATGACTGCTCATACTGCACTGGATGGATGCACTCTACAACTGCACCATTTAACTCATTTGAAAAGTACAAGAAGACAGCAGACTTTATCGACAAGTACTGGAAGATCTATGATGACTTTCATCGAGCAGATCGTAACTGGACATGCAAGATCTCATTTACAGGTGGAGAACCTGCAGTCAACCCTGCATTCTATGACTTAGTGCCATACTTGAGAGAAAACTACCCATATATGGAGTTGAACCTCACGACTAACGGAACATGGAGCAAGAGACGCGGTCAGTTCTTGCTCGATCACATGAATACGATCACGGTGTCTTATCATTGTGAAGGCACTGATAAACAGAAAGCTTTGGTGCGTGAGAACCTCTTATTCTTAAAAGAGAATCAGGCTCGTAAGAAGATGTCAAAGGTCAACGTGATGATGCATGCTGATTACTTTGATGAGTGTGTGGACTTGATCGAAAACTTCCTCAAGCCTAATGAGATCCCTTACATCCCTCGAACTATTGGAGACGATAATAAGTTTAAGTCAGAATGGTTTGAAGACGTTGACGGTAAGATGCGACGTACGACTCAGGTCTATGAGAAAGATCAGATGCAATACATCAAGATGCATTGGCAGTCAAAGAACGAACAAGTCACTCGTATCCCTATCAAGGACGTACAGTTAAGGAAGCCTCCTGCAATCTCACTTGACCAAGATGGTTTAGCCAGAAAGATGGGTCGGATGTGTTGTGGCGGCCGATGCATGACAGTAAAGAATGATGGCAAAGAAGATGACGTGATGTTCATCGAGCAGTCTAACTTTAAAGACTATCACTGCATGGTAAATTGGTTCTTCTTACATATCGAAGAAGATAAAGATGCAGTCTATCACCATCAGACATGTATGGCAAAGATCGAAGGCACTCCCATGCCAGACGTAGACTTGTCTAAGTTTACTAAAGAAAAGGCTACAGATCGAAAAGGTCCGATCTGTTCTTTGACCAAGTCAGATGATTACCTTGAATGGCTCCAAGCCCAGTTTGATGCAGGTCGTACTCCTACTGTGGTATGTCCTAACTCATACTGCGGATGTGGGATATGTGTACCAAAGGCAAAGGAGATGTCAGACTTTCGTAACATCACGAACAAGTACATCTTTAGCGGACAACTATGAAGTTCAACGTCATCCTCGATAACTCTGAGTTTAGCATAGAGTCGTGTGACCATTCGCTTGGTCATAAGTGGGCTATGCTCTTGAAAGAGACGATCGATAAGGATGGCACCGTATACTTTAATGATCGCATATACAACTTAAACTACTATTGGACCAAAGAGCGAGTCGTATATGAGTTAAATCAGTGCATCCATATCATCAACGCATGGGAACACTTTATTGACCATGAGATCGATGAAGATAAAGGTCTTGACCAAGAGCTGTTGAACATACTGCATAAATACTTCGAAGATATGAGAGGTGCGCAAGAAGACCCTAACGAGTTCTATAAGAACGCGCCTCGTAAAGTTAAACACACGATAGATCAGTATAACGTATTGATCCATCGTTATGAAGACTTTGGCAATCCTGGAAGGATCGTCGTGAACATGAACTCTGAGTTGATCGACTTAGATCCTTCAGACTATCAACATTGGACACTTGATTGGAAACCCGGTGACATTAGATTAAACTATTGTCATAAGGGAAAAACATTGTGGGATGTATTTAAAGATGATGACCTCTACGTTGGAGAAGAAAACATTCGTCCTCAACGTAAGTATTCTTCTGACTTCATCGTCTCATTTAACAATGGACCGATCAGTTATAAAGAAAAGTTTGATAGATGGTGGGATCATAACGCTGAAAGGCTCTCAGAGCTAGGTTTTGAGAAAGATGACCCTCGTAATGCGTTAGGTTATGCTGTGGTTGGCAGGCTCCAGTATCCGCCAGACGTAATCCGGGAGCAGATTTTTGGTGCCAGGAAGATACTTGGAGTGACATATGAAGATTAAACCACGATGCAAAAAGCAGAATGATGGTTATGACAAAGAGATCAGAGGTATCGCTTATGCTTCAAATGGCTATTTGCTTCCTTGCTGTTGGTTAGATGTCGTTCATATTAAACCCGAGCTCGAAGCACATGGGTTTTATGATGAAGGATTAAAACTTGAAAATAATGATACAGTTGAAGAAATCCTTACATCAGATGTGTGGGTAGAATACTTTCGAAAGTTAGATGAAGAGCCAGATAAGTGTTTGTCAAGATGTCATCTATACTGCGGAGTCAGAGATGAGTCATAGTAAGTATGTTATAGCTCAAAAGTATTCGTCGAATGCTAATATAGAGATTACAAATAAGTGTGGGCTTTATTGTGCTCAATGTGTAAGGGCTTTCCTTAAGCTTCCGAAGGATGATAAAAGACACATTGGCATGAAGCAAAAGATGAGAGAGTCTGGCGACATCAGCATCGATAACCTTCGAAAGATATTTGAGTTCTTTGAAAATAATATATCCTTATGCGGACAATTTAGTGATCCAGTATATCATAAAAAGTTCTATGATGTGCTTAGACTCTGTGCTGAGTTTCCAGATACAACGTTTAGGATCCATACTGCCTCTCATCAAAAGAACATCTCATGGTATCGTAAAGCGTTTGAGCTCACTCCTCCAAACGTGATATGGATCTTTGGTCTTGATGGTTTACCTGATACTAGCCCAATATATCGAGTTGGACAGAATGCAGAGTTAATATATCAGGCCATCGTCTTAGGCTCTGAGATGGGAAAACGGATCACATGGCAGTTCATTGTGTTTGGTCATAATGAGCATCAGATCGAAGAAGCCAAGATGCTTGCAGAGATGCATAAGTTAAACCTAAAGATTGTCAAGACAGATAGGTCCTCGTCATCGATCAAGCCTGCTTCTGATAAGTTTAAACCAGTCGTCATGTTCAAGGATGTACAACAAATAGAAAAAGACCGAGGTCTATTTGTTACCAAGGGCATAAAAGAATCCGTTGACTATAACTTTAATCTGCCCAAAGTATAAATAAACAGAGATATCGTCTAAGGTAAGGGAAGATGGCGAAATACGAAGAAATTACAATTGATCAGGGAGCTGACGTCTCGATCGAGCTACATCTTGTGAACCAAGATGGCTCTGTCAAAGACCTCACCAACCACTCTCTAGCTGCTAAGTTAAAAAGAACCTATAATAGCGATAGCGCTGACACCATTGTCTTTACACAAGGCATCTATGACCCCGCGACCGCTGGAAAATGTAGCATCTCCCTTACCAACCTACAGACAGATACGTTAAAAGCCGGAAGATATGTTTATGATGTAGAACTCTCCTTTTTAGATAGTGATGGAGATAGAGTGATAGAAAGGATCCTCGAGGGTCATATTCACGTAACTCCTTCAGTGACAAGGTGAGAGGAACATGCCGACAATCGTAAAACGTATTATTGTAGGAGTACCTACAAACAAATACATAACCAACCCTAACGACCTTAACACGCTTCAGCACGTTAACGTCGACGGTGCGGTTAATAAAGACATACTCGTCTACGATTCAGCCACTGGAGATTGGACTGCCCGTAGAGGCCAATTCTTAGGTATTGCTGATAGCGTACAGTTTGCTGAGATCCATTCTACAGGTGATGTCACCGTAGATGGTAACTTAGTAGTTAACCGTGTCCATAGTGATCTAGTACCAGACGAAGATAGCACTCATAACCTTGGTACTGCAGCTCTAAAATGGAAAGACTTGCACCTGAGTGGTGGCACGATCTACCTTGGTGGCCTTAGGATACAAGATTCTGGTGGCATACTTGTCGTACGAGATAGCGATAATAACATCGCTAAGCTTAACCTCGATCAGAACACGACTGCTGACCTTGCTGAGGACAGCACAAACCTATACTACACAAGAGCACGATTCGACTCTGCTCTTCTTGATGCGCATTCTACTCAAGTCGTTCGTTCAAAGTTTAGCGCTGGCGGAGACCTCAGCTACAACTCAACGACTGGCGTATTCTCATTTGACGTAGAACAAGTCTACACGAAAGCAAACTTTGACTCTGACTTCAACATGGCTATTGACGAAGCCACGTTGAATGGTACAGGTTTGCATTATGATTCTGCTACGAATACTCTCTCGATCGGCCAGCCGGTTGAGACCACAAGCGACGTAACTTTCAATACTGTCGTCACTACAAGCAATGTGACCGTTGGAGGTGATCTTACCGTCAATGGTACGACCACGACGATCAACTCGACCACATTGTCGGTCAATGATAAGAACATCGTCCTTGCTGATAGTGCTCCTAACGCTGCAGCTGCTGACGGTGCAGGCATCACGATCGCTGGTGCCAATGCAGACCTGACATACAATGCGGCTGCTGACGACTGGGTGTTCAACAAGGGAGTTCAGGCTCCTGACTTTGAAGGTCGTTACTTAGGCTTTGACTCTGACTTTAACGTAGCACTCGATGCTGCTGGAACTGACGGAGTTGGTCTTGCCTATGATGCCGCAACGAATACATTGTCGATCGATAGTGCTGAGCTTGCTGCGTACTTTACGACGAACAATATCACTGAAGGCGACAACCTATATTATACGAGAGCAAGGTTTGACTCTGCTTTAGGCGACGCGACTTCTACTCAGACGATTCGTAATTACTTCTCTGCAGCTGGTGACTTAAGCTATAATGCAAGTACTGGCGAGTTTAGTTTTGATGTTGAACAAGTCTATACAAAGGCTAACTTTGATAGTGACTTCAACATGGCGATCGATGAAGCCGCGTTGAATGGCACTGGCCTCTCATATGACAGCTCAACCAACACATTAAGCATCACTAACACTGGAGTCGTTGCGGGATCTTATGGTTCTACGACTCAGATCCCGATCTTCAGCGTCAATGCTCAAGGTCAGATCGACTCTATCGGCGAAGTACTCGTTGCTGGAGTTTCTTCTACTGCTTATGACTCTGCGACTGGCGTCTTAACGATCAATACTGCAGACGGTAATACGTTCCTTACTCGTTTGCATGACTCTGCAGACCATGAGAGCAGAGCTCGCTTCTCGATCAGAGTAACTGACGTTGGCGGTGACGGTTCTCTCTCATACAACCCTATCACTGGAGAGATCTCTTATAATGGTCCATCTTCTGCAGAAGTAAGAGCACACCTCAATGCTGTTGATAACGGCGGAGACGGATTCTTCTCTTACAATGAGTCAACTGGTACATTCACATACACTGGACCATCTGCTGCCGAAGTCAGAGCACACTTCTCAGCCGTTGATAATGGGGGTGACGGCAGCTTTACGTACAGTGAGTCGACTGGTGTGTTTACTTACACTGGTCCTTCTGCGACAGAGGTTCGTGCACATCTAACCGCGGTCGATGCTGGTGGTGATGGTAGCTTTACGTATGACTCTGGAAGCGGTGTATTCACTTATACAGGTCCTTCACCTACTGAAGTCAGAGCCCACTTAGTTGCTGGCACTGGTGTTGGTTATGACTCTACGACTGGCGTCATCTCTATCGGTCAACCTGTAGGAACTGGCGACTCGGTCAACTTTAGTGCTCTCGCTACGACTGGTAACGTGATAGTTGGCGGTAACTTGCAAGTCAACGGCACTACAGTTACTGTTAACTCTACCAACCTGAACATTAGTGATAACCTGTTCTACTTGAACGCTAGTGAATCAGCTGGAAGCCCAACCGCAACGATCGATCTCGGCTTTGCTGGTAATCATAACGAAGGTGGCACATATGCCCACGCTGGTTTCTTTAGAGATGCTTCAGATGCAGGTACTTGGAAGGTATTCCAAAATTACTTGCCTGAGCCTGATGCTCCTCAGATCGATACTAACGACTCTACGTTTGAGCTTGCACCGTTCCAAGCAAGTACGCTTGAAGGCCAGTACTTAGGTTTTGATTCTGACTTTGCTCAGAAGACGACGACTAACCTCACTGAAGGTAATAACCTATACTATACGAGAGCCCGATTTGACTCTGACTTGAGAGACTCGGCTACTCGTTTCTATAGCTTACAACAGTATTACTTAGCTTTAGGTAGAGACTCAAGCATCGGTGGCATTCGTCAGATGTTCTCTGCTGCTGGTGACTTATCTTATAATAGTAGTACTGGTCAGTTCTCATTCGATGTTGAGCAAGTCTATACGAAGGCTAACTTTGACTCAGACTTTAACATGGCCATTGATGAGGCAACTCTCAACGGCCTTGGTTTAAACTATGATTCTTCGACAAATACTCTCAGCTTAGCGAATACGACAGTTGATTCAGGCACGTACGGTAGTGCCACAGAGATTCCTGTCTTTACAGTCAACGCTCAAGGTCGTATCGATAGTGTTGGCACTGTTACCGTCGCTGGTGTTTCTTCTATCAACTTTGATAGTACGAACGGTAACTTTACGATCAATACTGCTGATGGTAACTCATTCGTTGAGACCATCACACTTGATCCCTTCACTACATCTAATCTAACTGAAGGCGGAAACAAGTACTATACAAAGGCTCGAGTTGACTCAAACATCGATGCTCGAGTAACAAAGGCATTTATCGATGCCTTGAACGTTGATGCTGATACATTAGACGGCTTGAACTCTACTCAGTTCATGCGTGTTGATGCCGCTACGACTCATACGTCTGGCGACATTCGCATCAATGACGGTCTCAAGTTAACGTTTGGTACGATAGATAGTGCAGACCTTGACATCTCTCATGATGGCACCAACTTATTGATGCTGAACAACGCTGCTGGTGCGATCAACGTACAAGCAGACTCCATCAATGTAGCAAACCGTGGTAATACTCCATACATGACCGCAGGTCAAGCAAATGGAGTTAGACTGTATCGCGATGGTGTTACAAGAGTACAGACGACCACGACTGGTGCTGCAGTTACTGGTTTAGTAACAGCTGATTCGATCAGCGCCACAAATATCACTGCTGATTCTGCGGTCATCACTGACATATCTGGTTCAACCGCAAACTTCACGACGATCTCTCGTACTGGAGCGACTAGCTATGCTGGTACCTGGGGTTCTGCTACTCAGATCCCTAAGTTTACGGTTGATGCATCCGGCTTCATTGATAGTATTGGTACCGTAACGGTTGCTGGTGTTGCATCTACTGCATGGGATTCTGCAACGAATGTCATGACCATCAACACTGCTGATGGTAACTCATTCAACACTATATTAGGCGGATTTACTCGCATCGATGTTGAAGACTACTTGCAAATCGGCAATGTTCGCATCTATGAAGAGTCACATGGTAGTTTGGCTATCAACAAAGACATCTTTGTGGGTGATAGTCAACAGGACATCTTAACATATACTTCTGATGACTCTACACACTCTGCTGGTCTTGCGTTAGGTATCGATAACCAGTTCCACAACGTACTTGCAGTCAAAGGAAGACTTGATTCGAATACGACGTATCTCGGTTTCCAAGGTACGAATAGCCAATTTAAGATCCGTAATAATGTAGGTAGAGCACCATTTAACTTAGAAGGTGGTACAGACCTCTTGCGCATGGACGCAAGCGGCAACTTCTATATCCCTTCTAGTACTAACTCGTCGAACAAGACGACTGGTGCTTTGGTCGTTACTGGTGGTATCGGCGTTAGCGGCAACTTACGTGGTGCTGACATCTATGCCACAGGTAATATCCAAGCAACAGGCGGTTTCACTGGTAATGTTACTGGTACTGTTAGCAGCTTGTCTAACCAAACGACTACAGCGCTTGCTGAAGGCACTAACCAGTACTTTACCAACGCTCGTGCAAGATCAGCGATCTCTGTCTCTGGCTCATTAAGCTATAACTCCAGTACTGGAGTAATATCCTTTACTCAAAGGACTACCAGCCAGATTCGTGCACTCTTCTCTGTCAATGATGCTGGCGGTGATGGTTCAATGTCGTACAACGCCTCAACTGGCGTATTGACATACACCGGTCCAAGCGCAACTGAAGTCAGAGCTAAGCTATCAGGCGGTACTGGTGTAACTTATAATAGTGGCACTGGTGTAATCGCGATTGGTCAAGCGGTTGGAACGACAGACTCAGTGCAGTTCTCTGCATTGGCTACTTCTGGTAACGTGATCATCAATGGTAACTTGACGGTTCTTGGTACACAGACGGTCAACGCTACTTCGAACTTGAGTGTTGGAAACGCATACATCAAAGTTGCTGATAGTAACAGTGCAGATACAGTCGACATTGGTATCATCGGTCGCTACTCTGATGACGGTGGTTCAACTATCCGCCGTACTGGTTTCATTCGCGATGCGACTAACGGTGAATGGTACGTATTTGATGGTTTAGTCCAAGACGGTGTTGATAGCTCATCTCCTGATCAGACCATCAACGTTGGTGGCACTGGTTGGAACCTACCCACTTGGAACTTTGGTAACCTTCGTGGTAGATACCTTGGTTTTGATTCAGACTTTGCTGTATTCTCATCGACTTACACTACTGTGTCAAGCGGACCTTATACCGCAAGTAACGCTGAGCGGATCGCAGTAGATACGACTGGTGGAACATTTACGATTAACTTACCTGCCACCCCAACGACCGGACACTATGTCAAGTTGATCGATGTAGGTAACTGGTCAACTACTGGCCTGACAGTTGGTAGGAACGGTAATACTATCGAAGGTTATGCTGATGACTTCTTTATCGATATCGGCCAAAATATCATTGAATTCATCTACATAAATAGTACTTGGCAAGTATTTACTTCTATTGGACAACGTGGACCACAAGGTCCAAAAGGTGATTCGGCTGACGCAGCAGCTTTTGCGACTCGGAGTCAATCAATTGCCTTCTCAATTGCTTTAGGATAAAAGGATAATGGCTAAAAAACTAATTCGTGACTATGTGTTTACTCCTGGTGGAGCTGGATCTGGTACGGTAAAGGTCCCTCAGCGGTATAAACTTGATAAGCTGTTGCTGATTACCAACGTAACTGATAACGTTATCATCTATAACTTTGCAGACGCTACGTTTGCAGGTACTACTGCGACTTTTACTGCAGGAAACTCTACTGATTTTCCTGCTATCAATACAGCACACGACGGTTATACGACTTTTACTCTCGCGTATGATACATCGACGATGAGCTCAAGTGACCAACTGCAGATCTTCTGTGAAGACACAGAAGATTATGGTCAAACGATTCGTCCATGGAACTTTGGTACTGATGCGATCGAACGTATTCGTGTATCGAATCCGCAGTCAATGATCGATGCTGACTTTGAATATGGTCTTCAGCCTACAAAGTGGGCAGGCTATGGTATTGTGAAAGGGTATCCTTCCACATATGAGTTGCCCGGTGTTGACCTTACTGTTTCTACGATTGTGACTGACTATACTACGACGAGTAGTACGAATAGCGTTATCACAGTTACCTTTACGACGGCACATGGATTATCTGTTAATGACGTAGTAAACGTGACAGGATTGAACTCAGGTATCGGAGGCTTCTCTCGTGCTGATGGTAGCTTTATCATCTATCAAGTGCCAAGTAGTACTAGTCTGAAGTACTTTGCTCGAGGTCTTGTTGGTGCAACTCCTGGAGATTCTCTTTATACAGAAGAAACTTTAGTTAAACTAGGTAAGTTGTTTGATGGTGCATCAATCCCAGTATCATCAGTCACAAGTAATGGTGCAGACCCGTCTATTATTACATTGAACTTTTCAGCTCCTCACGGGTTGATCCCAGGAACAAACATTCACGTAGCTCTTGGTTCAGGAACGAACGCAGCTCTTGGATCTGGTCCATTCTTTATCAAGTCAACACCTTCGTTGACTTCTATGACTTATACTGCCAGAGCAGGAGGTGCAATCAGTAGTCCTGGTGCTCCTACGCTCTATGCGTTATCAAACGCCACGATCGTGCATAGACCGTTTGACGGCGGTGTTATCTTATCAACAAAGACGCCGACGTATGCCGCAACCGTTGTACGACAGACGAAACGTTATTTCCGTTATCAATCAGGTAAAGGTTTCTTATGGTCGTCGGGTACTCTCTTTGCTCCTAACTATGACTTACAATCAGTCACAGCGAGTGGTACTGCAGCGAGTTCTACAATTACTGTAAAGACTGATGATATCGATCACGGTTTACAACCAGGTGCAGTTGTTGAACTTGATGGAATAATTACTAGTGGATATGAAGGTCAATATACCGTACAAACTATTGTAGACGATTATACGTTTACTTTAACAGCTGCTGGTACCCTCGGAGATACTACTGCTGTCCTTGAAGCAACTTCAAAAGTATATGTAAAGTCTTGGGTTGGTAGTTGTGTGCGTGCTGGATTGTTTGACGACCAAAACGGAGTGTTCTTTGAGTTTGACGGTCAATATTTGTACTGTGTAAAGAGAGCAGCTTCTCAGAACATTACCGGTACTCTCGCAGTTACTCAAAACAGCGCTACGGTTACTGGAACCAATACTCGATTCACCGAACAGGTCAGAGCCGGTAGTAGGATCGTGATTCGAGGTATGACTCACTTTGTGACTCAAGTCGTGTCTGATACTTCAATCTATGTTACGCCAGACTATCGAGGCATCACTGCTTCAGGCGTGAGAGCCCAACTGATTGAAGAAGTGCGCGTTCCTCAATTCAGATGGAACTTAGATACTGTTGATGGTAATGGCCCTAGCGGTTATAACTGGAACCTGAATAAGATGCAGATGATCGGCTTGCAATATAGTTGGTATGGTGCTGGTTTTATTGATTTCATGGTTCGTGGAAGTAACGGTAACTGGACTTACGTCCATCGTATGAAGAATAACAACATCAATAACGAAGCTTACATGAGAGCTGGTAACTTACCAGTTCGTTACTCAATCGAGAATGATGCTCCTACGACGTACTTAACAGCAGGCATTGATGCTTCGACTGGAACTATCCCAATCGCGGACTGTACTGAGTTCTCAGATGAGGGTACTCTCTTGATCGATAACGAGATCATCAGTTATACTGGTAAGTCAGTCTCTGAGGGCCCAGGTAACTTGACTGGTGCGACTCGTTCTGCTACATTAGTTCAGTACCAACAAGGTACGACGAACAACCTGACAGCTGGATCTGCAGCAACTCATAATAATAACGTTGGTGTGATTGAGATCTCTAATACATGTAGTCCGACGCTCACTCACTGGGGTTCAGCGTTGATCATGGATGGCGGATTTACCGAAGACCGTGGTTACATGTTTAACTACCAAGATGTACATCGATACACTACTACCACGAAAGTAACAGTGTTCATTATTCGTTTGGCCCCAAGTGTGGACAACGGTCAGGTCGGTCGACTTGGTGCAAAGAACTTGTTAAATCGATCACAGCTATTGTTAGAAGGTATCACGATTGCTGGAGCAAACGGTACATCTTCTGGAGCCATTATCGTTGAAGGCATCTTGAATCCGAAAAACTTCGTTGATGCCACATGGAATAGCTTGACATCTGAAAATGATGGTGGACAACCTAGTTTTGCACAAGTTGCAACTTCGGTGACATGGTCAACTGGTTCATATGCGTTACCTGGTGAACAGATTTTTGGTGCAGTATTTCCGGCGGCTGACACTGGATCTGTTTCAGAAACACTCGATTTAAGAAAACTAAAAGAACTCACTGGTGCACCACTTGGTGGAGACTATAAGTTCCCAGATGGCTCAGACATCTTAGCTATCAACGTACGCACTACCACCGGCGCAGCACGAGTCTCTACGATGCTCCGATGGATGGAGGCGCAAGCTTAACAGGAAAGTAAATGGCAGTAAATCTTAGTAATTTCCTATCAACGTCTTTCGTCCTTGATGTACTCGACTCTTCTGAAGTCGCGGCTATTGTCGTATCTACTCCTGGCATCCCGCTAGATTCAAACACGACAGGAAATTATGTAAAAGCAATTACTGCAAGTGACGGCGTTGTAGTCGCAGGCTCTGGCGCTCATGGAGCCACGGTCGTCTTGTCAGTCGACTCGAGTAGAGTGGTGATCCCGAACGCTACTCAGACTCTGACGAACAAGACGATCAACCTTACGAATAACACTTTATCGATGACGGTCGGGCAACTTAATGCTGCCTTGACTGGAGATAACGTCGCTACATTGACTGGTACAGAGACTCTTACAAACAAAACTCTGACTAGTCCAACGATCAATACACCGAGTGTATCGGGTGGTTCTTTTACAGACCTTACTACCTTTGGTTTAAGGGATGTAACGACTACCGCTTATGAGACGAGAATCGTTTCAAACAACGCTTCTCCTGCTTTGAGTGCGGATCGTACTCTTACACTTGACGTCAACAACGCAAACCGTACGATCTCATTAACAGGTGATATTACCGTCGCTGGATCATTCACGACTAGCGGCGCGTTTGGTTTGACCTTGACCCAGACAGGCACGACTAGTGTTACATTGCCTACGTCTGGTACTCTGGCTAATCAGTCATATGTTACGAGTACGATCGATTCTAACTATGTCCGACTCAGACAGAGTTATGACTATGCATCGTTGACGAATCGCGCTGGACAGATCGTCAACTCAGACATCAACGCATCTGCTGCGATTGCTGATACTAAGCTTGCTACTATCAGTACCGCAGGAAAAGTATCAAACAGCGCAACGACTGCTACGAGCGCCAACACAGCCAGCGCAATCGTTGCAAGGGATGGCTCTGGT
>Ga0208161_1000073_pt1 | contig 47986 bp, 74 predicted proteins | sample CB_VirMetaG_3_FD_184538 | JGI IMG/M metagenome (GOLD analysis project Ga0208161, IMG submission 184538) | Freshwater to marine saline gradient viral communities from Chesapeake Bay - CB_1508_1S Viral MetaG (SPAdes) (version 4) | ecosystem: Environmental > Aquatic > Marine > Coastal | place: USA... | reverse complement strand
GGTAGCCATATAATTTTTCTTTTAACGGTAAGTCTGTATCAAGTAAGCTGGACTGTGGTGCTACTCCTATGTTTATACCTATATCATTACATTTAGCTATCCAATATTCACAACAAGCTCTACCTTGTTCAGCAAAATGGACATTACCTTTATAGCTAAAATCAACTCCAAATAAATTAATTTGTCCTACTCGTTGGTAAAAAGCGTAGGCTATAGCAAAAGCTACTGTATTATTTAAATAAGCACACTTAGCGTCATTAATAACTTCATATAAAGGATATTCAATAACACTGGGAGCTCTGTCATCAAGTTCACAAGAATAAATAGGGGTAGTAGTTTTAGGTAGCCATTTACGCATAATACCTGTTTGCGTACCTGCGTCCTCTGTGTCTAAAAATCTACTAACAGGGTCTAACATAAAAACTCTATCACATTTAGTGATAGCTCCCATACAATTTATACCCCAAACTTCATCATACTCTTTACTATGAGCTAATGATAAATGGAAATCTACCTGACTTCTTCCTATAGCAACAATAGCGATATTTTTACCTAATAAATTTTCCTCTCTCATGTGTGTCCTTATTTTTTCTTTTTCTTTTTCTTTTTAGATTTTCCTGCTTTACTTAAAGCAATAGCAACCGCTTGTTTTTGAGGCTTACCTTCTTTTTTTAATTTCTTAATATTTTTAGAAATTGTTTTAGGGTGACTTCCTCTAGATAGCGGCATTATTTTTTAGCTGTTTTAGCCGCTCTTTTAAAAGCAGCGGCAGTTGGTGCTCCTTTAGCACCTTTCTTTCTCATCTTTCTACCTTCTTTACGTTTTTTATTTATATTGTAATATAAACCTTTTTTAGCAGTTCTACCGTCTTTAGTTTTATGTGTTTTCTTCATTATGTAGGATCCCTTCTAAGTTGATCATATCTATATTCTTGTCTAGTTCTTCTAGCTTCTGTTAAATTTTTCAATCTATCTAACGATTGTAAAAATCTTTGTTCGTAAACAGGGATGGTTTCAAAACTTTTCATAAAAACACAAGCCTCTACCAAACAACCGTATAAAAGAGTTTCTGGAGCATTTTTAGAAATCCAAGTAGTTCCACTGTCTCCTGCAGTTGTTAAAGAAGCAGGTTTATATAAGTAGTGTAATTCCATCGTATAATTAGAATCAGGAGTAGGTGATAAAATAAAAGTGTTGTCATCAAATAAAGCGTAGTACAAGGGAGTTCCTGTAGTAGCTGATGCAGGAGTATAGTCTCTAATAAAAGTTACATGTTTAAATTTAAGATAATTGTAATTATTACTTCCATCAATTAAAGCTAAACTAAACGGTGCTAAAAAATCACTGGGGGTTGCTAAATATGTATTAGAGGCTGTTACAGTTCCTGTAACATTCTTTCTAAAATTATCTATTTCAACTAATTTTAAAATTCTATCTTCTGTGTTTTCAATAAAATTATCAAGGTTATTTACAAAAGTAGTTTCACTATTTTGCATGTAATCCTGGATTAAAGTTTTTATTTCTGAATATGTATAACTCATATTGATACCGTTACAGTTCCTAAAGCAGAAGTAGCTTTATTAATAATAAAACTAGTTCCTATTATATCATCAGTTGTATTGTATTGTGGGTTTTCACTAGAAGTTCTAACTATTCCTAATGAAACTTCTTGATCTATGTCTGGTCTAGATTCATATAAAGCTTCAGGATCTGCTATTATCCTCATGGGTTGAAGTTGAGGGTGTTTAGGCTCGTATTGATCAGGTCCTACTTTTAAACCATCCCAAGTTTTTTTGAGATCTTTATATCTGTACCTTAGACCAGATCTGTCGCAAATTCCGTAAGAATATTTACCTCTAGCATATGTCATATGGATTGTCTAAAAGGTACTAAATGTAGACTAGATCTATCTCTATCGGAGTCATAAGCTCTTAAAAAATCTTCTTCATACATTTGTTTTAACATCATAGCTTTTTGCGGATTTTTCTTTACCGCTACATAATAAGCTAACCCACTAACCATACAAGGTATAAATCTTGAAGGTAAGTCTTGATCGTTAGTAGAGGCATCTATGTCTTCCATTCTTTTCCAACGATAAGTAATTAATTGATCTGTAGAATTTTCAGGCGTAGGATACAAATAAATCTTCGGTGTTTTAGTTCTTTCAACATAATATTGAGACGGTCTTCCAGTAGAAGACTTTACAGGAATATTAAAATATTCTGATCTATCTATTCTTTCCATTTGTAAATCGTTAATTGTACCGCCTGATGTTCTGCGTAAAACAGCGTCTAGCACATCTATATCGTATTCATTTAAATTATAAGAAGCTGTGTCTTTAGTTAGAGTAAGAGTTACTTGTTCTACTTCCCAAAGCTGTACACCTCTGTTTGACCAATCTGCAAACATTATATTTAAAGCACGTCTAGCAGCATTAGCGTCGTATCCAGTACGAAGTTCTAATCCTGCTAGTTCGTATGCTTCTTCTATAACATCCGCTGTAGACAGGGAGAATGTTCTAGTTCCTGAAGTTGCCATTAATCGTAATCTTTAATACAGTGTAATACTATAGTATAAGTATCACCAGCACTATGACCAAATGTAGTTAATTGTATATCTCCAGTCTTACCTGAACCTGCAGTGTTTTGTAAACCTCCGAATGAAGAATAATCTAAAAAGTCAGAGGAATCAGGATTAATTTCTACACAAAGTGTATCTGCTGTAGCATCCCACAATAATCTAATTGCAGTAAAACCTACAACACTGTAATAAACTTTATAAAGTTTAACTCCAGTGCAAGCAGCTCCATCACTTTTACGAACAGATAAAGAACTTACGTCAACCTTAGTGACGGCACTTTCTCCAGTGCCATCACTAACATTTGTAAGCTGAACTATAAAATCTTTTTCACCGTCTAGTATGGTGGTTGAAGTTACTGTATCAGCCATATTTTGCTCCTGTTATTAAGCGTCAGCAAAAGGTGTAACTAAAGTACCTGAGCCGATTAAAAATGCCTCAACATGGTATTTAGCACTTGCTATAGCTGTAACTTTTACAATGCTTCCTGCAACACCACCAGATGTAGTTCCGTTTAAAGTCATAACATCATTAGTAGCACCTGAAACAAAAGTTTTACCAGTTGCAGCATCATCAATACCAACAAATACACTACCAACAAACTTATCAGTACCGTCTGTCTTGATGTCAAGATCTGTTGCAGCAGTTACTACTACAAAAGTAAAAGAAGCACCTAAATTGTTGAGTTGATTAGGGTCTGTAGGATCACTTGGTACAGTTGTAACAATAGAAGGTAAAGTAAATTTACCATCAGCATCATTACATAAAAGTATTTTACCAGCGTGACTATCTACGCTTAAAGTTGTGTCAGCGGTTAAACTAACAACTGCAGTGTTACCTGCGGAAATAAATCCAGATAAAGATTTAACTGGACCTGAAAAAGTTGATTTAGCCATTATTTTCTCCTAACTAAATTTGTTGTTTCATCTTTGGAGTAAGTCTGCTGAGCCAGTTGAAACAACGAGTTAATCTCAGTTTGATTAATTGTAGAATAATTGTTTGAAAAAAGAAAGGGGAACTTAATGTTCCCCTTTCAAAGGTGTCTAGGACACCCACCCCATTAAAGAGTTTAGGCTCCTGGTGAACCGTACATTCCACGCCAGTCACTAAAACCGAAAGAGTATCTCTCTCTAGCTTTGTATCTAACGTTTCCAGTTTCGAAGTCACCTTCCATGCCAGTCTTGATAGGACTTCTTACGAAATGCTTCATTCCGTTAGGAGAGTCAGTTTTGATAAAGAAAGCATCAGTATCAGTCAAGAAGTGGTTAACTACGTAACCGTCTGGGAGCATTCCCATATTCTTTAATGCATTGATGTCGTTATCAGAAGTAGCAACTCTCAGTTGAGTATTTAAAAGTCTATCAGCCACAAACTGAAGTTGTGGTGGAACGATAAGCTTTCTAGCTTGTACGTTAACTTTCAAACCTCTTTCGTCTTTGAATTGAGAAATATCAATCATAGCGTTTTCTAAAGAAGTTTCATTCAAGTCAGCAGCTGTTGTTGGCTCGTTAGCTTGATCTCCAGCAGTCAAGGTTGGGTGATTGGTAGCGAATAATTCTTTACCGTCGCCTCCTGGATAGTTTGAGTTAAAGCCATTGTTAAGCACGTTTGCTGCTTTGATTTGCTTTGTCTGAGACATAGATCTAGCTAATGCTCGAGTATATCTTGAAGACAATGTATCATAAAGATTATCTTCGATAGCTTCTTCTGTTAGAGAGAAAGCAAGAGCTATGGTTTCATGTGAATACCTAGCTGTGAAAGTTTCTTGTGCATAGTCATAGCTGACTGATGAACCTTCGCCCTTCACAGGAGCTTCACCAAAACCTGATAGCATTACTTCTTCTTCAAAAGCTCTTTCAGAAGTTTCTGTATCAAAAATTTCTTCATGTTCGTTCTCGTACCTGTTGTACTCAAGACCAAAAAGTGCATTAAGTCCTGGTTCGAGTTCTTTAACTAATTGAGCTCTGTTAATTGCCATTGTTAATCACCTTTTAGTTATTGCCGAATTCGGAAGTAGGGAAGGTTACATGAACTCTAGCATATTGACCAATAGAGTTTCCAGGCTTGTCAGCAAACCCAATAACTTTAGCAATTCCGCTAGTAGTTGTAGTAGTCACCCCTTCTTTAGAACGACCATTGTTAGTATCACCTGCAGTAGTAGAGATAGTGTAAAGTTTACCGACACTTGCTTGAGTAGGAGTACCAGTATTCTGAGCCTCATACACAATGTCTGGATCAACATACACATATGCTTTAATATCCGCAGACCCCAAAGTTGTAGTACCAGAAACGAATCTTTTTACAAATTGAACCGCACCTGTACTATCTTGATATTCAGCACCCATAAATACACCTAAAGGGGCGTCAGTAGCACCGCTCTGAAGTACATATCCACTTGATAGCTTAACAACATCACCAGAGAAAATATCTCCAGTTGCTCCACTTTGGATAGCAAATTCAGAAGGTCTAATTGTACCACCTGTTAGATGATATACAGGATTGAATCCATCTGGATCATTAATATTTGCCATTTATATCACCATATAAGTTAATAAATTAAAAATTAGCCCTTTTTCACACCGCCTGATCCAAAACTAACTCTAGTTTGCCTATTAGGTTTTTCTATAGGCATTACATCGTTACTTTGTCTCATTAAGTTTGAGTCCAGAGCCTCCATTTGATTTTCCGCCATACCTCTATAATAGGCATTGCGTTCTTCAGCAGTTTCTTCTGGTATTTTTGCTAAAATCAGTCCACCCACACCAATAACACCGTCATTTCTTCCACCTTCAATAGTAGGTGCATGAAAATCTGGATGGTCTTCGGATCTCACAGGTTCCCAACCTTCACGAATACGTTTGCTCATGTTAGTCTTATCATCTGTTCCCAGTAAAGACTCACGGAGCCAACGGTATTTGTAACCAGCTGGTGCTTGTGGAGCTTCCAAAGTTGATGGAGGTGTCCATGGTTTTCTGCGAGAAGTGTTTTCTCGTGTGTTTGCAGTTCGTGGAGATCGATCTGTCATTTTATACTCCTTTTACGTGTTTAGCATATTCTTCTAGTGGAACACCTAATCTTTTAGCAATAGCTACTTGAGAAGGTGTCAACCGTACTCTGCGTGCAGCGTTTTTAGCTGCTCCTCTAGTAGGAGCTGCCACTTTAGGCTGAACGTTTACATTAGCATCAGATGTCTCTGACGTAAACTTGTGAGGAAATTCTTTTCGCATACGCTTATCAATTTCCTTGTAGTAATCATCTGATTGTAAGTCATAACCTAAATCAGCTAATTCTCTGTGTATCCCAAATGCAGCAAAAGTCATAACTTGATCTTGTCCAAACCATTGATTTTTTCCAGCCCATTCTTGAGCTTTCGGATCTGGTTGTGCAGTCTGTCGGACTGGTTGTTGTGTTTGAGGTACATATACTTCTTGTTCTTGTTCCTGAGAGTCTAATCGTCTTTTGACTCTTGTTAAATTATCAGCTTCAGCACCAAGTCTAGCTATTTGTTCGTTAGCAGAAGCCATTTCATCTGCATCACCGTTTTCATAAGCAAGCTTGTATTGTCTTTTAGCTTGATCTAACTGCGATTGTACACGATTTACAGCCTCGTTGACTAGTGTTGAGTCAGAATTTTTTAAAGAAGTTTTTAACTTCTTATTTTCGTTAACAATGTTTTCAGCGTATTTAACAGCTTCTTCTCGCTGTCTTTCAGCTTCTCTCATTTTATAAGTAAGCTGACTTATACGCTTTTTAACACTTTCGCTATACTCCTCAAGTTCATCTTCTGATGAAGCTCCAGCAGTTTCTTCTCTTTCTACTTCTTTTACAGAATCTTTACTAACTTCAAACTCGACTTCATCGTCGTTATCGTTTTCGTTAATAACATCTGCTTCGTGAATGTCTACGTCTCTATCTTCGACTTCGACAGTAAGTTTTGGATTTGCCATTTTCTATTTCCTATGCGTGGTGGACAACGTTTTCAGGATCATTAACAACAGCTAAAACTTCATCGTCGTTTAATAGTCGCATTTCGCCACCATCAATCTTGATTCTAGCTCCAGCATATCTGCCGAAAATAATCCAGTCGCCTTTTTTGCACCAAGCCCCACAAGGATACTTGTCAGGATCGGTGTAAGCGTCAGGTCCGAGAGCAACTACATACCCCACGTTAGTAGCTAGTCGTTCTCTCTCAACCGTTTCTTTTGCTAATACTATACCACCTTTTGTCTTTTTAGCAATGGTATAGGGCAAAATCAATATTCTATATCCAGTCGGAACTGGTAGTTTATCGACTTCTCTTTCGCAATCTTCAGGGGTGGTAATACCTTTTTCTTCTTCAAAATCATCTGAAGGTTCAAAATTTAATTTAATATTAGGTACTTCTTTAGTCATCTATATCTTCCTTATTATCTAGCAGGTCTTTTATAGTAAATTCGGCAAAACTCAGACCTGAAATCTCGCCTACAACACGTTGATACTGCTCATGGTCTTGTATTGAGCCAGATTTCAACGTTTTTGTTAACTGTTCCTCTCTATCTCTTACTAATTTGAGGAATTTTCTAACTAAATCTATATATTCCATTAATCAGCTTGTCTATAAAAGTTCAAACCTTTAGTAGCAGCACCAGTTCCTCTAGTTTTTGTTAAAACTGGACCGCCTTTTGACATATTTTTAGCCATTGCCATGCCTCTTTTCTTTTCATAAGACGATAATTTACCATCTTTATTAAGATCAGACTTTTTTGGGTCAAATTTTTTCATATTTTTTCCTTTTTTAATTATTTTCAGGTAAATTTCTAGCTTCTTGAGCTTGTTTTGCTAATTCTACTAGGTCTTTTACTCTTTGTTCTTCTTTATCGAGTAAATCTTGTTGTAAACTTACTGCTAAACGTGCATCTTGCTTCGCTTCTTCTGAATCTATGCGTTCTCTATCGACTTTCGCTCTAATATTTTCTCTTTCTATCTCAGTTTGAGACTTAAGTTGAGCTTCTGCTTGTCGTAATTGTAGTTTTGCTTGTTCTAATTGCATCTGAGCTTGGAACATTTGCATTTGTGGATTCATTTGAGCGTTCATTTGAGCTTGAACAATCGCTTGATCTCTACCTGTTATCTGTTGAGTAGCCGCTGCTGCCTGTGCTGCGATAGCATTTTGTATTTCCATAGGTAATGGTTGACCTTCAGGAGGCATTTGCATACCCTGTTGAGCTAATATTTGACTAATTTCAAGTCTATATTTAAGAGCAAAATGTTCTTGAATATGAGCTTGTAGTGCTGCAACCGCTGCAGGGTTAGATTGTACGTTAGGATTTTGTGCAAAAAAGTTATGAGCCTGAACGTGTGAGTCATGATCTTGTTCTATAAACGCTTTTAGTTCAGTTCCCATAAGTGAATCTTGGTTTTCTGAGACAGGGTCTTTAGGGAATATTTTAGGTTCAGGTAATAAAATATCATCTATGTCTTTTACGTCTAATGCTAGATACATATTTTTATAAGCTTCACGTAAATTATGAATTCCTGGAGCACTTTGTGCTAATTGTAATTGTGTTTGAGCCATAGTAATTCTTTGTGAGGTACTAAAGATATTAGGATCACTAACAGGAATTACATCTACTCGTCTATCAAAATCTGAAACGAACACACTTCTTGAAGCTCCTGCTACATCAAACGGATATTCTTCAGGAATCGTTTCGCTAAACACTCTAGCTAGAATTTTAAATTCTATTTTTTGTGCATAATGTAATCTTTTATGTATAGCTGACATGACTTTTGAGCCACGTTCTAGTAATGCTATAGTTGTTCCTACTGGAGCTTCTTGATTTCCATCCCCAACTTGCATATCTGCAATAGAAGCAAACCTTCTTCCGCTATCTACAAGTACACCTAATAATTGAGCTAATGTTCCACTAGGCTCTTTATAAGGTAGAGGCATGATAGCGTCACGTAATGTACCTCCTGGAATATCTACGTCTCTAAATTCTCCAGGCTGTAACGGTTCATCAAGCCTACTAACATTCATACCCCTAGCTTTAAATCCTGCAGGTAAATTTGATAATGTTCCTGCATCAATAAGCTGTCGTAAAATTGAAGTGGCTGACTGGCTAAGTCCGCCAATCATGTGGATTAAACCAAAACCATAAAACCCTAATCCTGGAAGGAATTTATAATGTACAAAATGTTGTATCTTTCTTTTTAATGGGTCGTCTTCTCTATAATTTTTTCTTATAGATAAAATAGTATTTGTTTCTTTTACAAAAGTTACGATATAAGGTAAAGCTATTCCTGTAGGATTACCTTCTTTATCTACGTCTTCAAAACCTTCGACATCAAGGTTAACGTGCATTTCTAAAAGGGTGTATTCTTCGTCTTCATTTATAGGTGTAATACCTTGAAGCTCCTCCATTTTATTTTCGACTTCGTTATCAAAGTCTACTGCAGGGTCGCTTAGTTCTACGTCTTTATAAAAACCACTTACTTGTAATTTACGTAAATCGTTATAAGTCATACGTACTACGTGAGTAACACGTGGGCTAGTCATAAGATCAGTTGCATAATAAGGAACAACTAAATCTTCTGCCATAATAAATTTAGAACAAGCCCTACCCATAGCAGGATCGTAAAAAACTTTTTTGAAGGCTGAACCTGAAAGTGGTAAGTAAAATAATAATTGATCCATATCAGGATCGTATTCTTCCATTACATGTGTAATTTGATAGTTCATAAACTCACGAACTCTTTCAGCTTGTTTTGCCCTTTCGTCGTCCATGTCGCCAATAACTTGTGTGTTGACAGGTCCGCCTGCTGGTAATAATTCTTTATACGCTTGTGCTTGGAACTGAGTTACTGCTTCCGCTAGTAATGGGTGGTGAACGCCACTTGCTCCTTGGAAAGGTTGTGTTCTTTCTTGATCGTATTTAATACCTAATAATTCTAAACCTTGAGTAAAAGCATGATACCAATCTTCTCTTGATTGAAAATCTTCTTCGTAGTTATCGTTTAGTTTTGAGCCAAGAGCATTTAATTGATCTTCATCAATAGATTCAGCTAAATTATCACCGAAAGCAACCGCTTCCATACCAATACTGTCTAAATCTAAATTAGAAATTTCTTCGATTAAAACTTCTAAATCTTCAGGTATGGGTGAATCGTCAGCACCGATTTCAATTTCTAATGCTTCTTCTTCGTTAACTGGATTTAAATTTAATTTTTCGATTGCCATTATTTACCTCGCTGGCTCATGGCTTTTTTCTTTGCGGTTTTATTTAAATCACCGTAATGAAATAATCTTTCACTACTTTTAGTATGGGTTTTGCCTGAATGTAATTGACCGTTCGGCATTTTATGGTAAGCACCTTTATGTACCGTGCCATCACGTTTGTAATGCTTTACACCTGCTCCCATTATTTTTTAGATTTCTTTTTCTTCTTTTTATAAACAGCACCACCGCTGCCATATTTTTTAGCTTTTCCTTTGTGTTTCATTCCGCAAGCCATTTTATTCTCCTAATAATACACTCTTTCCCTGTATTTATAAAGATCTTCGTCTTCATCTTTCCAGTCTGAGCTTAATCGTAAAAAACCACCTTGCCTAAACCGCATAAGTGCTTGCGTCATACTGTCGACTAAGTCGTCGTGTTCACCGTTAGGGAAGTCGTTAACTTCCTCAACAAGTTCTTCTGCCCAATTTGTTTGAGGTACCCAAACTTTGCCATCAGCCAAAATTGAACTTATTGAGTTCACACGAGCAACTTTATCTTGTCCTCGGCTCGGTGTAAAGTTAAATATAGGAATTCCAATAGCACGTAGTTCTTGTGTTAAAGGCAAACCACTTGCTTTCGCCTCTATAATTACGGAATCAGGTTGCCATTGTTTATAATGTGTAATCGCAGCTTCTTTTAATTCAGGAAAATCAAAGCGGTCATGTAAGACGTCTAATAAAATAATATGGGCTTGTTTTCCGTCGTAATAATCTTCTCCTATTTTTCCACTAGGATAAAATATTCCCCACGTTGTTACCGCAGTGTAGTCAGCAGATTCTTTTTTCAAAAATGCTGTATCGTAACTTTGTATAATATATTCACAATACGGAGGGTCATCGTTTTCCCAAGTTTTAAACCATTCTTTAGGAATGATTGACATTTCCCCACCAGTAGGTTGTTGCATATAGTTTGCATACCACTTACTAGGAGAAATACTTGCTTTTACTTTTTCTAATTCATCTAACGACCAAAAGTTTCCCCAAAGCGGATCACCGCTAGGTAAAATTGCTGGGAACTCAATTATTTCCCATTGATCCGCATTCGGATCCGTAGTCATCTTTTTAATTAATTTACCTGTTAAATCTCTTTTCGACCAACGTGTCATCACAATGACGATTGCTCCTCCAGGCTGTAGCCTCTGTCGAGGACCTGTCATAAACCATTCGTAAGTATCGTCTAATGCTCTTTCCGACATAGCGTCTTGTTCTGAATGGGGGTCATCAATAATAAATAGATCCGCACCACGACCTGCTAATGCACCACCCACACCAGCTGCAAAGTATTCACCGCCACCAGACGTATTCCATTTACCTGCAGACTTAGAATCCGCTTTTAGTGAGGTTGCTGGAAATAGTTTTTGATAATCTTCACTATCAATTAAATCCCTAATCTTTCGACCAAAGTTCACAGCAAGGTCAGCGGTGTGAGTGGCTTGTATTATTTTTAAGTCAGGCTTTTTCCCAAGAAGATAAGCTGGGAAATAATGACTTGCAAATTCCGATTTTGTATGACGAGGAGCCATGTTAATGATAACACGTTTAGTTTTACCGCTGGCGATATCGTCAAAGACCTTCGCCATTTTTTTATGATGTTCTCCTTCAATGAACGTATCCCAAAGTGTTTTTACAAAAGTTAAAAAATTAGAAGTCGCTGCATCACGAGTATTTCGTTTATCAAGTTCTTCTAGTAATAATAGATATTCTTTCGCTTCGCTTTCGCTTAAAAAGGAAAGGTCGATTTTTTTGAGCTCGTCAATCTGAGCCATAAGATTTATGGTCTACGTAGTAAACCTGCAATACCACCGTCTCGCATACCACTTTTTTTCATGAAACTTTCAAAAACTTCGTCAGTAGGTAAGTTTCTTTTATTTGTGGTCATTTGACCCATAGCTTTTTCTAAAGAAGCTATTTGATTATCTATGTTTCTTAATTCTTGTGTTCTGCGTTGGTATTTTTCTAATTGTTCTAAAGCTCTTGGTCTTGAAGAAACAGGGAAGTCGTCAAACATATAACGTGTATTAAAATCCATAGGGTCTAATTTAGGGTTATTAGATTTACCGAACATATTCCTTAATACTTTTGTAGAATCTTCTACCATTTGTGAATATAGTTTTTTATCGGCAAGTAATCTTGTCATTCTACCTTGTGGTGTCATACCTGCTACATCTGCTAATAAACCTTCAACTCCTGATGAACCGACAGGTTGCATATTCATTAATTCTGCCATCATCATACCTTCGCCTCTAGACATAGGTTGTGTAGAACTTTCGCTAGGAAATCCACCTACTTCTAAAATTTGATCTAAACGGTTAGCTACCGAAGGACTTTGATCTACTATTCTAGAAAGGTCTTTATCAGATAATGCTCTTTGAGGTTTGATTCCTCTTTCTTCTAATTGTTTAAGTATAGCAGGATAAAGGTCTTTTGCCATTTTTACAAGGTTAGGTTGTTGTTCTGAATAACGAACATTTTCACCACCACTAATATCTGTGCCTATCCTACTAACTTGACCTTGATCTTCAAGACGTCGATAAACGTTATCGGTGTATTCTGCCATACTAGCGATTATATATCAAAAAGTATTTAGTCGTAAAGCTCATCTAAACGGTTTCGTCTTTCTGTTATACGGTCTATTTGTGAAACTAAAAGATTTAATTTCTCTTGAAACTCTTCTTGAGGCATACCTTTAAGGTATTGGTCTTTAATACTTTGTATTAATTTATCGTTTCCTGTTTTAACACCAATATATAAATGTTCGTTAATAGGGGTTAAATCTTTAATAGGGCTTTTACGTAACCCACGATGAATATATTCATGGGCTTCGATTTCAGGATCTTTTTTACCTGACTTATATAATGCAGAAGAAGGTAAAGTTAATTCGTCTAGATCAGTTCGATAAGAAGCCACACCACCTGTTGCTTCACTAAATAATAATCTTGTAACAGGGTCAACCATATTATAAATACTTTTAGGCTCGGTTAATCGTCCGATAGCTTCAAGTAAACTGTCCGTGGTCGATTCCCTAGAATATTCAGGACTATTGTACATAGCATCAGGGTCGTTGCGTTGTTTTTGAAGATTATATTTTTGTGTTTCTATTTCATTACGGATACCTGAACCGTATCCTGAAGGAACTTCGTAATCGTTTAATCGAATATAGTCAGCAATACTTGATGGTAAAAAACGTAAATCGTCTTCCGTAAATTTTCGACTGACGGTTACGGTTTCCATTATTTGCCCTGTCCTCTATATTTTTTGAAACTAGATTTCTTTTCTTTGTTCATAGTTGCAAAGGCAACGTTCCGTCGACCTTGAGCAGTTTTCTTTCCACGACCAGTCGTGGCTTTTGTTCTGTCGACTCTGTTTAAAAATTTAGTTGCCATTAAACCTTTTCGGTTGAATATCTAATCCAGTTATTTGTTTATAAATTATTGGCAATGCTGCCAACGCTTCATCAGCACTATCATAACCTTCCACGATTCCCTGTTCAATAGCTTCGGAAAATTTTTTACCTACCTCATCTTCGCTTTCAATGATCTGTTTTGTCTGTTGATCAAAGCTCGGCAGGATATAGTATTTACCGTCTACGACAGGAGTTTTAAGGTACATGGTTACTTCGTCACCATTCAACGATCCAGGATCCATTGACGATTGATCGTGGTACGATTGTAAGAATCTAAGATTCTTTAGAAACCGTTTGTCGTCTTTGTTCTCTATAGCCATGTCATCTATGCTGTAGATCAAGATTATATAACAAATAATTACAAATGGATACGATGACTAAAAAAGTAAAGGGGTATTTGAAAAATACATATGCGACAAATTTTCAAACGTAAAGTTACTAGGATTGTTTGAGGGGATTAAGGGAGGGTGGGTGGGGGGGCACCATAACTGCTGCTTATGGGGGGTGGGGGGTATTATATATATTATTTATAATTGGTAGGTTGGTATGAACCTTTTCGAAGGGCATAAAAAAGGGGGCGTTAAGCCCCCTATCCGTTAGCTAGTAGCTATTAGATTAGTTCTAATACGCCATACGATTGTAGTTTCTTATGGTAATGGCTAACGACTTTACCTGTAGGTTGTACGCTATCTAAAACGTTAGTAGCGTTAAGGCTATCAAGTAGCTTTTCCCTAGTAATAGTTAAGCTACCTGTTTCGTTAGCTAGTTCTACTAGCGTAGCTACTATAGCTTGAGCTTGCCCAGCCATTTTATTAGCCTCGCCTAAGTTATCAGGGTTAAGCGTATAAGCGGAAACCTGATTGCCCTTGCGAACGGACTTAGTAGCTTTAAAGGTTAAGTTTACTTTCTTACTCATAATTTTCTCCTATTAGTTATTGAGTTAGTTAATATACCTATTATATTGCCTGAATTATTTTAAAAGTAAAGCGGTTTATTAATCTTTATTAATCTTTTTTATCACCTATAAAAAGCGACGAACCACGAACCATCAGCGACGAACTATCAGGCACGAACGACGAGAGACGAGTGATCATGGAAGGTGGAATGTGGGAATTGGGAATTGGTTAATTGGATTGGTTGATTGGTTGGATTGGGCGATTGGTTGATTGGTGATTGGGTTGGGTAAAAAAATGCCCACCGAAGTGGGCACTTTGGATTAGGCTACGAGCTCTATCAGACCTCGATCAGCCATATCTTTTTGGTAATGTCTAATTACCCTAATGACTGGCTGGACAGTTTTGAAATTGTCGACACCTTTTAGGAACTCGGCAATGTTCTCAACTGTCGCTAGACCATTCTTGTCAGCACACTCGCTAACCGCCCAGAGGATCAGCTGAGCCTGTGGTGCGATCTTTGGAATAGACTCGCAAGTTAGTTTGTATGCTGTCACACCTTGTCTAGATCTAACAGTCACGTTTGGCATATCAAGTTTTTTCATAATCTTTCTCCTTTCTAAAACTTGTTAGTGTTAATTAAACCATTTAATTAACTATATATATTGTTGCCGATTTAATAATAAAAGTAAAGAACTATTTTATCTAATTTATCTTCCCTCTTTCATCGCTTAGTCACCTAGTTTGCGACGAACCACGAACCACGATAGACGATCGATTGACCAAGGACGAAGGACGAGGGACGATGGTTATTGGTCTTTGGTTTGGTTGGTTGGTTGGACGACTTGGGCTTCTATGATTTTTGGGAAGTTGGCTTGGATTAATTGTTCAAGGCGTTGGATAATTTCTTCCTTTGGCATGGATTGGATCTGTTGTTGGATGATCTCTCGTCGGTCGACATACAGTCCACCAGCCTTCCCTCGATGGACTTCGGCTGTTATAGCCGCTGATATTTGTCCTTGGTCTTTGGCTTCTTCTCTTAAATCGTAAAGAGCTGAAAGATGAGAGTCTATATCTACCCTAGACCTCTCTTGCAACTTTATTGATTGGTCTATAAGGTAGTTTCGGACTACTGGGTTGTGATTTAGTAACACACTGCCCTGTCGTTTGGCTGCGTTACGATTCTTGGTATAGCCTGCTTTTATAGCCGCTTGTGTAGCACTTTCGCCTTTTATATACTCGCTAACGAATCGTTTTTGTTTACTGTTTAACGGTTGCCAGATCTTACCGTCTGGATCTACCATACCTTTACCATCTTCTGTTGGTTCTAATCTTACGTACTCTAATTCTTTCATAGGCTTAAACCCCTGTTGCGTCGATATATTTCTCTAATTTTAAATTAAAAAAGAAAAAATAAAAAACTTTTCCTTTCTGAATTATATACTGTGCCGCATCCACCTGCCCACAACTCTAAAAAAGTAATAGGTTGGTTAAAATCTAATAGATTTTAAAAAAAGTAATAGACCGAAAAAACCTTTAACCACGAGACTTTGACGACGATTCTATTACTTTATTAGTGATATTAGCCATTTTAGAAATTTTTTTTAAAAAATAAAATATTTTAGAAATAACTATATAAGACTAATAAATTAATAGACTGGAGAGCTAACCAAGCACAAAAAACCCCTCTTATGAGGGGTCAGATCAACTGGCAACGAACCATTCAGGAGGGTCGGTATACTCCCATTTAGCAAACCCTGACTTCTCGCCAATGTAATAGTTCCGATATGCTTTAACTGCATCGGTTGGATCTTTATATTCGTCAGGCATAGCTTGGGCAAATGGTGTTGTCTTATTTGGATAAGAACTTGGCATATCTCCAGGAATGTAAGATAGCTTATCTCGCAACTTAGTATCGGTTAAATGGACTTTGCCATAGCGTTTCGTATATTCATCACATAACGCTACAAAATGTTCGTATAACCATTGGTAATTACTAGCATCTGTCCTAGCCCAAATCGTACAAGGGTGGTTAATATGAGCAATCTTATAATAACCAACTCTATTACAATAATCGTCTTCGTAAAACCAACGCTGAGTAGTCGATAACATCTGAGCTGTTTCTAATATCATTTTAACTACATGCTTATCGCATTGGTCTTTTGCAGCTTGGATTGGATCTTCGTTTAATACAAATATATTCATATAAACCTCGAAACGATATCTAATTCTTCTTCTGTAATTTCTTGAACACTATAAACTTGAACTGTTCTAAGACCACCCATCCAATACCAACTACTATCTTCATTATCACGGTCACTGGCTTCTATACCATATTTTTCGTTTAATAAATCTAAATCGGTAATTTTACCTTCTCGATAATCGGATATATTTTTATCTCTAAAATAGTCGATAGACTCGTATTCGTGTTCACCGTCACGTATTTCGTAAATAACTATAATCACTTATTTCTCCTTTCTAAAAGTGCCCTCTGCGAAACCGAATATGAATAATCTAATAGGAGTCGATTCCACAGAGAGCGTTTGGCTACTCTCCATTTGATATGATGTTGATACAAGGAGGGCAGGAGAGCAACCAAAACTATTATAACCCATAACCCTTGACCTCATCAACTATTATTAAGTGTATCCCACTCACCGTCATCGTAATAATAACGACGCAAATTATCAACACTAACCGCAACAACATCACAACCTTCCCAGCTACGAAGAACTGTATCGGCTGTCAAATAATCGGTTTCTTGACCTTTTTCTAAGTGCTCAGAGCCTTTGTCAACAACAATATCCCAAAGCTGATCGTAAAGGGCGATAATCTTTTTAGCATTATCTAAGGTCACGTTTCTAGCAACTAAAGTGAAACCAGTGCTAAACACCGCATCACGTTCTGTATAAATATTAAAAAGTTCCATTATCTTCCTCCGTAAGGTCAAAAATAATATCATCAATTTCTTCGCTCAACATATCGTAAGCTAAGTCTGCTGCCTGTGTAGACCAATCGTCATGGCAACGGTTCAAGAACTCATTCCAAACAGCTTCGGATATCTTTCTACCGAGTTGTTCTTCAAAGTTTTCTTTGGTTAAAAACTGCCACATACTATTTAGTGGCACTTGTACATTTCTTTCTACTGACATTTTCCCTCCTTTGTTTGTATGAAAAGTAAAGTAGTTATAGTATTAATAATACTAACCATAAACTAGAAAATAAAGCCATTAACGATAAACCCATTAATGTTTTTACTGGCATAAATCCTCAAAATCTTTTTTAGCTAACGCTTCAGCAACCGCTGGCGTATATCCTTTATCAATATATTGTTGATATAAATCTTCTAATATTCTTTGGTTTTCTTCACACGACATTTATAGTCTCCAAATAATGTAAAAAAGTATTAATGCAATTAATGTTTCGATGATAAATAAAGGGTAAGGAACATCAATCATCTAGTTCCCCTTTATCAAGTTTTACTAACTTTCGAAAAAGTTCTTTGCTATCGAGCAATCGACGTAAAGCTTCAGTCACAGTGCTCGCATATAAGGTTGGATTTTCTTCTTCAGGTAATCTAAATTTTAATTTTATAATCACCTCTGTCTCCTGTCCTTTGCCAGATTTGGTGATGGTATCGAGTAAATACCCTACTGCCCCAATAAATCGTTGATTAGTCATGAAGCCCCTGATATTCATTTGCTAGTTCGCAAGCATCGTTATAGATCTTTTTTAACTCAGGACTGGCTCGTTGAGCACTAGCTCTCGTTAATATATTTTCGTCATACATATGGGTAAGTAATCTACATAAAACTTCCATTGCATCTGAAGCGTCTATGGTAGAAGAATCTACTTCTAAGTCGTCTTCAGTTATAAAATCGTAAAAATGTTCAAAATCTTGATAAGGTGCAGTATAAAGTTTTACTTTTCCACTCCCCCATTCTTCTGCGTTTCCATCGTCATCATATTTTGCAAATAAAACTTCATGTAAACCTATGTTTTTATATTCAGACATCTGTTTCCTCCTTAAGGTAATAAATTCCTCTTTCATCTAATAATTCATCTACAGCTATATTGAAACTTACAAGATATTCGCATATATCTTCATAACTTTCGTTAATAAAAAATGTAACTAATCCTACATTCCTAACGATAACTATCGCAACAGGTGATACTTGGTAAAGTTCGCTTCCGTGTTCAGTTCCACCGAGCTTTAATCTACCATTACAAGCTTCACGTAAGAATACCATTGCTTCATCTTTATCTTTAAACGATATGTTTTTAATCATCTTCGTTCCCCTTGATTTCATATCCCAAACAATCATTATCCATTAACTCATTCAGATAATTGTAAACATCTGCATCAGTCGGCTTATCATCAAATTCTAATTCTATAATTACTTTAATCATCTTCGTTCTCCTTAAAGTTAATCACTTGCTTTTCATTATTGCTGTTTATTCTGTAAAAGGTGTAATCAGCATTTTCTGTTGCATCATATAATTCTTCGTCTACTATTCCCTCTGAATATAGATTGAGTAGATCGTTATCATCTTCTGCATTTATATATGCTGTTATTGTTTTCACTATTGCATAGTTATATTTACTCATCTTCGTTCTCCTTCAAGAAGTAACCATTAAACATTTGACCTTTACGATTTTTAATTTCATTGTAAGCCTGTGAAATAACCCAGTTCGGATGCCAACCAAGCTGTGCACATATAACTATTAATACGACAAAACAATCACCTAACCCATCGATAAGTTCTTTGCTGTCGTCGAACGAAGATCCTGGAGCTAGATGATTATAAGCACTAATCGTTTCGCCAACTTCTTCGATAAGTTTTAGAAACTGACGATCTGTTTGCGGTTGTAACAACAAACCACAATCCCTCGCCCACTGAATAACATCGTCTGCAATTTTATCTGAGCCGAATGCACCTCGCATATTTTTAATTTCCATTATAAATTCTCCATAGGAACAAATTGGAAGAATGGTTCTTCCGAGTAATTTTCATCTTCAATAAAAGAAACTTTAGCTTCAATTTCAGTATAAGTGTTTTCAATACATTCTAAAATTATGTTTGAATCAGTTTGTTTGTCAGGAAAATCTGGACAAATATCAATAAATTCACCTTTGTCGAAATCGAAACCTAAAATAATTCCTTTACCTGCAAAAGCATTGTTCAAGACGTTATTCATATCACCGTATTTCCAGTAGCGTTGATTGTTTTTTAATAACCCCTCTTCATCAAGAACTATCACGCGATTTTCGTCATGTAGATAAACTAATTCGAGTAAGTCGCAACCGATAACGTTTCTAATTTTCGACTCACTAAAACTACGCCATGTAACTTCTTGTTCGACAGGGTCGATAAGGTATCCGTTAAGTAATCCTTTCATAATTTTCTCCTTTCTATAAAGCTGTTTACTTACTATAAATAATATAAGTTACATTTACTAGAAAGTAAAGCGATTAGTGAGGGGTAGAAACTATACAGATTATGAATTAACCGATAAAAGAAAACAAAATGATTAAAAACTTTTACCGATTTGTTTGAGTCAGGAAGTATAGTTTCTTGACGTTGCCCCTCGCAACGATATTAATAGGAGTTCCTGACTCAGTTACCAAAACTTTCTCTCTGGAGTTTTCTCCTTTTCTTTAAAACCTGAGTTCACTAATATTTCCTCTAGGATTTCTTTTGCATATTTTCGTTCCGTCAACCCATCAAAATTATCTAATATTTTTATATGGTGAAGTTGCGGTCTGTAGTTCTTTTCGAAAATTCGAGATAACGGTCTAACTTTGTATTCCCAGTGCACGAGAGTATTGTCTGTTGCACGATGATAACCGTCAATATTAAAAGGCTCAAATTCTTTAGGATTCATTATATGGCGTTGTAATAGTTTCTTTAGTTTCTCTACCTGATTCAAATTTATGCCATATAAACTGTTTTCGCATACCGTCCTCGATCAAACTAGAATAATAATCAAAAACAAGATTATTGTCTTTAGCTTCTTCAGCAAGTTCTTCTCTACGCCTTGCTAACTTTTCCCTAGTTTCGTAATCAGCCATTAAATTTCTCCAGTATCTTCTTGTTTAGGCTCAGGCTTCCACTCTGGAGTAACCCTACATCCGTAGTAAGTATTGCCATTTTTATCGTTCCTAGCATATAAAGATACGTCAAAATTTTTACCCTCAATAACGACTGGGGTGCTCGATTTAAAATCAGGCATCTTTTCGTTTTTCTTTTCTTTTACCATGAACACGTTAGTCCACTCTTCTCTTGGTCCAAAATCAGACATTTTTCTTCTTCTCCTTAATAATTGTAGAATCAGGATTATTCATACGTAATCCACAATTCTCACATTCAAATATAGAAACTAATGTTCCTAATACTCCAATATTATAACTGTAACCCCAGTCATGAGCATCTTTATGACACTGTTTTTTATCTGTATTTTCTTTCATAAACTTTCTCTAAAAAGGCGTGGCGATAAATTTAGTATGCATTTGTTTCAATTTATCTTTAACAACAATTAATGACTATTTGTTGACCACATAGTATAACCAGTATCCGTTGGCTACTCAGTGACGGATTGTTGTACGACCAATCACTGGCTATACTAGGGTGTAAGGCAATGTTTATAGGATGCTTATAAACCCATCCAACAGGAAGCTATTTAAGTCCATTCCTGTACTAATCGCTTAACAGGACACCTTACATTTGTAGTTAGTGCATGAAGGTGTAGTTCTCATTTACTTTTATCCTAACCTTATTTTTCAAAGGCTTTTACAAGGCTCTTTCCTAACTACGTTTTCGTGTGGGCTGTTGGAGTATCGCTTGGCTTGAGTGTTTAACAAGTCTCATTTAACTAACCTCGTGAATCTCGTTAGCACCAAGTGGAAGGCTCAGTAACAGCTAATTTCACCTTCACCCCTCGCACACAAAAATTTATCTACCAATATGTAGTAGATCGTTTTCAGTTATATACTGATATGCACCTTTGTTATACATCGGAGCAATCTGCATACGTCTTTTGGTGGCAAGCTCTCTAGCTTGTATCTCACCACATTCTAAACAGGTATTTCTACCTAGAGCCCAGCGACCTTCGTCAACTGGCTCTGAACAAATTCTACATTCTGCTTTCATAATTTCTCCTATAAAAATTATTAACTATATAAATAGTAAAGCCCATTTAACCGAAAGTAAAGCGATTTACGAAAAACTATTTAATGTATTTTTTCTAGGTTTTTTCTGTTTTCCAAACCTTTCTTTACCTCTAGAGGATGAACCCACCCTCATTAAAGCTTCTTGATTCCATTTAAAGGCTGACTCATTAGCTTCTGCTAATTGTAAAATACCTTGATCGACTGGGTATTCATCGTAAGAACAAGCATAAGCTGAATAAGTTTCTGGATCTCCTCCTTGACCGTAAGTTGAACCAGTGTGTTTATACTGTTTAGCTCTACATTCATCGCTGCAAAATTCACCTTTCGATATTTCTTTAAAACAGATCAAACAACTTTTCATAACCCTATCATATAACAAAAAAGCCCCATCAAGTGACAGGGCTTTAACACATTCTTACGAGAGGAAGATAAGGTTAGAATGATCATTTTATCATACATAAAACAACAAAATAGTCAAGCACTTTTATCACCTAACAAAATACTTTCTATAGCGTCCTGTATAGGTGTATTTTTATTAACCTCTAGCTTATCGTTAAGGTAAACCTTATCGACGCTTATAAAGACTTCTGGGTCTATTACAGGGTCGTTATCTATACGCTTATACATCTTTCCATCTATATAGATAGTTCTAACCTTAGTGAGCTTTTGAACTAGGTTAGTTATGAGTTCAACGTTCTCGGCAACTGCAGGTAAAATATATTCACCGTGTAGTTTGACCGATATCGTTGGTCCACGTTTTTCTATCTCGTAATCAGATAGCTTTGGACGCCTAGCGTTTTCTTCATCGTCCTGCATTCTATCGAACTCAGTCGGATCGTAATCATCTGGGAACGTTGCCATATTTTTCTCCTTTCTAAAAGTAAACAACTATATAATAGTAATTTACATTAATAACAAAGTAAAGCGATTAACTACTTTACCAATTTAATTGTTTTTCTTCTTTCTTCTATTTCTTTTTCTTTAACAAAATCAAAATAAATACCGTGTGCTACCCTCTCAATTTCGTCTGTGCAAAGTTGGTAAAAATTATGTGAAAACCAATCAGACCTAGTCATAAAGTCTACGTCTGTTTTTAAATTCCTATGTCTATATAAACTATCAATACTTAAAGGGCAATCGTAACAACCAACATTACATAATAAATATTGTCGTATTAACCATTCCTTTATACCTATTTCATCTAATACAGGAACAGCAAACAGTGCACTGTGAACTATAATTTGTTGGGTGTCTTGGCTAAGATTAGATATTTCATTACCGTCATCGTCTAATATTTGGTCTCCATCATAAGTATATAGTTCTTCCCAACTATCTATTTCTGATAAATCGTACTCAACGGTATATCTGTCAGCCATTAAAAAACCTCTCGGTGAGCAAAATATTATATCCATAATACTCCACTCACTAGAGGTTTGTAAAATGTAGCGTTAGCTAACAACTTCCAAGATCCCTTCATCGAGAAACCTTTTCTTATAAAAACGAAAGATTCTCATAGGACTTTGACAAGTAGTGAGTATGCCTTCCTTACTAGCGTAAGTCATAAGGTCATTCACATTAGCTTGCTTATTCTTAAAGGTTTCTAATGCTTCAAGAATAGACCACATTTGGTTAGGTAACTTCGCAGAACCGTCTGGAAGCTGTTTAATTCTAACCGTTAAAGACTCAGAGGTAGCTCTAGTCTTCTTTACAGGTGCAGGTATTGATATTTTACCTGTAGCCTTTGGGGGTGTTGCGACTTTAGTGTCGACTTTTTTTGCTGCTTTTGCCATAAGTTTTCTCCTTTCTAAATAGTTAACAAAAACATTATCATTGTGCCTTACTAAAAACCGAAAGTAAAGCGATTTACGAGTAATTACATTAATGTAATTTAACCTTTTTAATCACACCTTCTCTTAAAAGGTGGTGTGACCAAAAAGCTAATAGGTGTTCTGTTTCGAAACCTTCTACATTAGGGTCAAGTTCTACGCCTTCTTCAATCATGGATTCGGATAAAGATTCAGCAAGTTCTTCTTGACCTGTATTGTATAAATATATCCAGATAGTGCTCGCAAGACGAGCACTGATCTGGAAGTTTTGATTAAGCTGCATTAGCATATTGTAACGCAAGATCGAGAGCTTTGGCTTTTCTATTTGCACCTGCACCGAACCATGCACTGTGTAAAGTATTACCTAACTCATGTTCACCTTCTTTATGGTCTTCAAAGTAGGTCACAGCATTAAATGCACCCCACCATGTTCCTGCGGAAGATTTTAGTTCAGCTCCTGGCTGACGTTCGACTGCTTCTAGAACAGTATTAGCTGAACGACCAAGCTGTTCTATAATTAATGGTTCCTCACCAACAGCTTTGCCTTCTTCTTTAGCTTTTCTAAAAGCCATAAGTTCATCATATATATTAGGTTGATAAACCCTAGACACAAATTCCTGAACCTGTGCTTTGGTAGCTTTAGACTTAGCTAAGAACTCAGCTTTTTCTTGGAAGTCTTTCATAGTAGCTATGGTTAGACCTAAAGCTTCTTCAGCTTCTTGCATAACATCAATATTAAAATCCCTAACATGAGGCATTCTAAAGGCATTACCGCTTTGTAGGGCTAATGTCAATGTGTTATTACAGACTACTCTAATAGGTGTGCACCTTATAGATAGGGATTTACCGACCTTATGTGGTTGGTTGATTAATAAATACCCTTTTATATGGTCAACCCCTAAAAGATCAAAGTCATAGGATACTTTAGCCAAGCCCCATATCTCTGAACCATTCTTTAGAGAGCCTGCGGTCTCCATAGTCATATTACCTGCTTTAGTAAACCTTTCGAAGAACTCAAAAATTCTTTCGTTTTGCACAGGTATATAACTATTACCACAATGTGATAATACTGTGTTATCAGAATCTCTAACAACAAAGTAAGTATCAGGTGTTTGGATAACCTCTACAGAATCTGACCAAGCAGGTTCTGATAAAGTGTATCCTGGACGTTTAGAGACTGTCCAGTCTAGTCCTGCAGCCTTCATCATCTCTTGAGGCGTTAGGGTGTCATCGACTTTAACACCGAGTCCGTGCCAAGGCACTTCCCCTGCGTAAGCCATCGTTTCTACTTCGTGTGCCATATATTTCTCCTTTCTTATTTATGACATTTCCGTCAGCTAACCCTAGCTAACTTTTAATAATATAAATAACAGCGTTTAGAAAGTAAAGCGATTAACGACTTAAAATATTATTTAATAATCCTAGCCATTTGTCTTTTGTATACTGCGGTTGCATTTCGTATAAACACTCAGTAGAGGAGAGGCTTTCTTGTAATTTTCTAAATTGGTTGCCTTCGTATAATCGTATCCATTTATTATCATGGTGTTGGATTAAACTAAAGACTTTGCCTCCTGACGCCATTCTTTTAACTGCCCAATTACATTGGAAGTTAGAGAACTTTATTTTATTACCTCTAGCTATCTTTAACTCTAGCCAAAATTCTTGAGCTTGGATACAACCATTAACGTCAGGAGTTCCTTGAGTCATTGGTGATTCTATTCTTTGCCAATGAACTTGAGGTAAATGTTTTTTAAGGTTTTGATAAAGAGTTGTTTCTTTAGGCATAGGTTGAATAATTTTTGTTATTCTCTGATACCTTTACACCTTTATCTTGTAGCCAGTCTTTAAACAGTTTTTGTTTTTCTGTTTCTGATTTAGTTAATGAATTTAAGTATGTTCTAAACTCTCTAGCTAACTTTCTACCTTCGTAATAATCACCATTACCTATTCTACAACAACAAATAATTTGGTGAACTCGTTGTTTAGTTACATTAAACTGTCTGCCTATTTCTTCATAGGTCATACCTTTTTCACTTAACATAACCATAAGTGGATATTGGGTGGATTTCTCCTCCCTAACTTTTTCTTCTATTCCCTGCATTAGGTTTCTCCTTCTTAAAAATCTTTTCCCAGTTTTCTTCAAACTTCTTTCTATCTTTGATTGGTCTTTGCTTGCTTCCTTTACTCATCTTTTTCCTTTGGTAAATAAACATAAACTGCTGCCCTGCATTTTTCATTAGGACAGCTTAAATTAGTTTCGATAATATACTCTTCATCCTCCATTTGAATATCATGATCTCCACCCCATATTAGTTTTGTGTTACAGTGCCAACAATTCATTTTATCTCCCCCCAACTTGCTCCGATCTCCATATCAACTTCCATCGGAACACTTAAATTAACACAGTTTATCATGGCTTCTTTAACGGTTTGTTTTTCTTCTTCACTACCTAAAGAAAAATCTAACTCATCGTGAACCTGTAGTAGCGGAACTATTCCTTGTTTACGAACTTCTAACATAGCCAACTTGGTCATATCTGCTGCTGACCCTTGGATTAATCTGTTTAATGCTTTATAGGTGTAGGCTCTTTTTAAATCCGCCCCATATTTTTCTAAAGCCTTTTCGATTGGTAAAGCTGATACTTCGTTATACGTTCCGCTTGGCTCCCATAAATCGAATCTAGACTTTCTCCCACCTAGAGTTTTTATATACCCTCTATCGGATGCTAGTTTAGTGCAGTAATCCATCAACCCTTTTATAAAAGGAACTTTAGTATGGTATTGAGATAGTAGCTCGTTACCTTCTTCCTCAGATACCCCTAGCTCGTTTATAAGCTTCTTTACGCCCATCCCATAGGTAAGTCCTAAGTTTATATTTTTAGCTTGTTTGCGAGGTATATTTGCCATGTCCGCAACTATTTGGTGAAAGTCAGCGTTACCTTCTAAATAACTTTTAACAGCTTGATCAGCCCCAGTCATCTTTAGGCGATGAGCATAATGAACTGTTATTCTTGGCTCTTGTTGGCTGTAATCAAAACAGCACCACTCTTCTCCTTGCTCAGGAACAAAGATAGATCTGATCATTGGTCCAATCTCTGGGTCTCTAGCTGGAACTTGTTGTAGGTTTGGGTTAGAATAACTAAACCTACCTGTTACAGTTCCACCTATTTCAGAACGTGAACTATGGGCTTCAGCATGTATCCTTCCGTTAACTTGGTGGTCGAAGATCATCTTCTTAATAAACGTGCCACCTGCTTTGTTATATTTACGAGCACGAGCAATAGCTTTAGGTAAATCATGTTCGTGGTTTTCTAACCAGTTAGCCTGAAAACTTGGTGAGCCTTTTTCTGTATATGGGTAATATAAATTAATTTTATCAAAAGCTTTTTGGATAGAAGCATTAGCCCATATATCTACTTCAACTCCATAGTTCCGTTTTATCTCTAATAAGATAGCTTGTTCTTTTACAGTTAACTCTCGCATAATCTTTTCTGCTTTTTCTAAGTCAACCTTTACACCTTTCATCCTCATCTCAATAACAAGTTTTACTATTTCCATTTCAGTTTGGAATGGCTGAGATAAGTTTTCGTCTTTTATTTTTTGTTTTAATATTTTCCAAAGTTGTAAAGTCAATGCTGCATCTTGTTCTGCATATAACCCTACATACTTTGCAGGTAACTTCCACATATCACCTTTATCTTTTAATCCGTATGAATTTAATGCTTCGTCTAATAAGTTTTCATTTTTCTTTTCATTACAATATTTCTCTCCTAAGTTATCTAAAGAGTATGAAAAAGAATCTTGGTCTAATAAAGGTGCGGCAACTAAGGTGTCTACGATACTTCCATTTATACTAAAACCCTCAGAGGTTAACCAACCTAAATCATAGGTAGCGTTATGGAATACTTTTGTCGCATTAGAATTTAATTGTCGTTGTAACCACCGATAAACTATTTCTTTATCTAGGTTGCCACCACCAAGATGAGAGAATGGTAAATAAGCTTTACCACTCTCCCACGCTACCGCAACACCGATTATCTCTCCGTCCTTTCTAGCCCAACCTGAGCCTTTAGTTCTCAAATTTGGGTCACGAGTCTCTAAATCTATACTGAATTCTTTTGCTCCAGATAGATTAGGTAAAGTCTCAGGTGCAGACCAGTCGGCTTTTGGATCGAACAATGTTGTCTGTAGACTCACGGTAGTTGTTCAGGGTCAAACCAACCCCATAAATAATTAATCACTTTCTACTTCGTCTCCAAGCTTATCTATAGCTATTAGTTCTAAGCAATGAGATTCTACTAGCAGTAAGTATTGTCTAAGGTCTCGGATATCGTCTAAGATACCTTCGGCTCTTTGGTCTTCTAAGGCAGATAGGAAAACATCGTAACCATTCTTTTTAACTTGGTTTTCTAACCTATCCCACTTACGTGCTAACATCATAAAAGCACCTATACCACCACGTTGTTTCCAACTTGTGCCATAAGACTTTTCTGCTTCTTTTAATACTTCGACATCGCCCCATGCTAAGTCTTCTATTAATTTATAATTATTTGACATTTAACTTCTCCTCTGTAAATAATTTAAACAAGCTGTCCTCCAATCCTGTGCTTCGATGCTTTCAACAACATCTTTAGCTGAATTAAGGTCTCCTTTCTTCCAAAGATCCCAAGCATTTATAACAGGAATTGCTGTATACTCTAGAAAAGGATTTTGATAATAACCTTTATCTTTTTCTACACGATCTAATACATCTTTAACTTCTTGGTCAAAGGTACTAGGCTCAAGCACCAAAGGAACTAAATTTGCAGGGTAAGCGTCATCATTTCTATAACAGTATAAACCTACCTCTGTGTCTATTTGAGAAACTTTATCTCTCCATATTGGATAGTCTACATAGATATGTAAGTTGTCAGTAAAGTGATAATATTCACCAAGCTTTACTCCGATCATACTTGCCATGTATTCATGAAGCATACTGAAGTGAACCATGTTAGCACCGAAACAACCCCATATTAAATCATTAGACCTATTAGTTACGGTCATACGTAAAGCACCGTCTCTAATCTTAAAATAAATTTGAGTATTACAAGGCACGTCTTTTCCTTTACCGTCTAAATGGTTTAGGTCTTGTTCAGCACCCCACATCTGTAATACACAACGTCTATCATCAGGATTTCTTTGTAGCATCTTAATAATAGTTTTTAGTTGATCAGTGCCAAACATCCATCTCCATCTATAACCGTAAGCACCCCATAAACTTTTTCCATCGTCTGAAAACTCAGACATTCTAGGAACGTAATGCTCCATAGAAGCTAAATCTCCTCGACCTGCTAACATCCATAAGCCTTCAGCTAAATGGAAAAAAGGATTACAATCTCTCCATTTATCAAATAAAACTCTATGGTGTGGATTAATGTATTTAATAGTGATTGGGTCTTTTAGTTCCCACACTCTACCGTTTCTGCTTTCATATTCTCTATAGTTAATGTTAGAGCCAAAAAGATCTAAACCTTTGTAAAAAGCATCGTTTACGTTATACGCTTTTATTGTGTACATACTTACTCCTTGTTCTTCCTTCTCCTTTTAGTATCCTAGAATACTTATCGAACTCACAAAGACCACCTTCTATTTCTCGTAACTCAAAGGCATGTCTGTTACTTTTTAATATACTAGGAGATAATCTCAACTTACATATTTCGTAAAGTTCGTTCATTTCTCCAACCCAATCGTTTGACTTCTTTTTAAAATCTAATGGTCTACCTGTCAGTCTGTTTAGACCTCTCATTGCTCCTGGACCTGCATTAGCCCAAGTCAACCTATCAGTAGCGTCTTTTAAAAACATAGTAAAACTTAAATCAGTTACTATTTCATAAGCCATAAATGGACCTTGAAATGGAAAACCTCGTAAATACTCCCACATCTTTTGCATAGAATCCATGCGGTTGTAAACTTCTTCTAGTATTTCATCTTTTCTATACCACATGTAATTAATACACCTGATAATACCTTGCAACTTATCTAATCCGTCTGGACTTTTAATTACATAAGCACCTGTTATCCATTGGTTTTGTTTTCTTATTTGTACATCTGCAATCGTTGGATCCCAATCAGTATGCAAATCATATTTAAGAATAGTTTCTCCTGTTTGGATTAAATTAAACCAACGGAAAATAACAGTAGCCATAAATACTTCAGGAGACATTCTTAATGGATCACGCATATGCTCTATAAACCACCGACTAGTTCTATCGTCATCCCTAAAGACTTGACAGAACTTATACTCCTGTAATATCTTGTCGTCAGTCCAAGGAGGATCAAGACCTTCTTCTTCTTTTTTAGTCCTGATCCTCTCTCTTTCCTCTATCCAATAGATATATCTATCTAGTTCTTCCTCTATGAACATTACTTAGTTAATCTCCAAAAACAGTTGTTAGAAGTCTCTGGATAAAAAGTCGCTAATACAACTCTTAAGAACTGTCTTCCATATCTTTCTTTCAACATGTCTAACTGTTCAGGAGTCCATATTTGTTTAGCGTCTTGAGATTTCTGGAACTTTTTAGTTTGAGTAAATACACCTACTACAGATTCAAGTTTAAAGTATCTAGTAAGCAACCCTTTTAGTTCCTCGAAACCCCACTCGTAGATATGGTCTTCAGGAAGTTTATCGTTAGAGCCATCGTGGTTAGGTGTTGAGATAAATACTGTTCCACCACTTTTTACCACACGACTTAACTCGGCAATCCAAGGCTCTACAGCTTCTCTTGGCATATGCTCGATAACTTCGGTAGACCAAGCTACGTCTATAGTTTCGCTATTATGGGGTAATGTCGGATCTACACTAACGTCTTTTAATTCTAAAGTAGCGTTAAAGTTTTTAATCCAAGTAGTATCGTTTACATGACCACCTTCTCCTGCCCAAAATTTGATTTCTTCAAATGAGGCAGGGTCGATATCGTAACCATAATAAGATGAAACTACATCAGATTTCTTAACTACAAAAGACTTATATAAAGTTCGTAGCACCCACAACTGTCCGCAACCTATCTCTAAAGTATCTAGCGGTCTACCTTGACGTTTAGATTCATCTATTAGAAATGAAGCTATTTTTTCAAACCTAGAAATATGAGCTATTTCATCAGGTCTAAAGTTAGCGAACACTCCAGCATGAGCAATATCCATTCTTGTATTTTTACAATCGTTAGGGTTTTGTTCAGCTGTTAATTTTTTTCTTATACTTGGCATAAGTTTCTCCTTTCTTGTTTACTTTTAAAATAAAAATTATATACGACAAAAAACCTCTTTACAAGTCGAAATATTTCCTTGATGTAGGTTCAATCAAGTAAAGCCTCTTTTTTGCCCTTGTCATACCAACGTAAAACACTCTCGTTTCATCGTCAGGGTCTCGTTGATAACTGTTATAAACTTTATGTGTCATGTCGGTTAGCAGTATTACGTTGTCAGCCTCTGCTCCTTTTGCCGCATGAATAGTAGATATACGGATACGTGGTTGTTTTAAAACTTTCTCTCCTCGTCTTAGCATAGCTTGTAGGTAACTTCTTTCTGTTATAGAGATCATATCTAGGCAATCGTACCACCTACCTTTAGGCAATACACCTACTAAACCCTCTACATGAGTTCTACCTACTTTTAGATCTCCCTCAAATAACTTTAATTGGTTTTTAGCTACTTTCTTTATATATCTTAAAAACGTTCCACATTCCTGTAGTGTAAGCTCCTCACCTTTATTAAAACGTTCCCAACTTCTAATAGCGTCTAACTTAACTCCTGCAACGCTAGGATTACCTTTAACCTCAAAAAACCAACCCTCGTGTTTACAATGATCTATTACGTTTTCTAATATGTAATTTGTTCTACCTAGAACTAACCATGAGCCTTCGCTCATATCTATATGTTCAAAACCTCTTTCCCAACTAACCACGCCTGTATCGTCTTTAGGTTTCCAAGATTTAGCTACTCTCTTAGTTAATCTACCTACAGTCTTTCTCGCTAGTTCGTGTATAGAGCTAGGTATCCTGTAGCTTTGTTCTAATACAGTTGCATTCGTGCAATTACTAATTAAATAATCTACATCTGCACCTGCCCACTTATAAATAGCTTGGTCATCATCACCTGCAACATATACTTTATGGCTACTATCTATAAGCTTTCTAACTACCGCCCACTGTAAAGGACTAAGGTCTTGTGCTTCATCTATAAACAGTGCATCGAGCTTTGGTGCATAACCTCTTTCTAAAAAGAACTGCAACATATCTGTATAATCGTACAACCGTCTAGCTTTCTTATAAGCTGAATACCCTCTACTAAATCTATCAAGTGCATACCAATTCACAGCGTCTTCTACATCATGCCATAAATCCTCAAGCGAACACTTCTTCATTCTTGCTAGGTTATCTATAAACATCAACCTATCATCTTTAGTCATACTGTAAATAGTTCCGTCTTCTGTACTTTGCGAGCCTGTAAGTTTTACATTTAATTTATCATTAAGCTCTATTAAATGTGTACGTTCAAACACATCTTCTTTGTTTAATCCAAGCTGATGAAAACTTAATGAATGTAATGTTTTAAAATAAGGTAAATCTTTTTTAGTTAATGAAAACTTGTTCATGGCTCTCTCAACACCCTCATTTACCGCTCTTTTTGTGAACGTAAAGAAACCAATCTTGTTAGGAGAAACACCGCTATCTAATTCGTTTTCTATAAGTTGTAATAATGTAGATGTTTTTCCTGTTCCTGGAGGTCCAAGAATCACCTGAGTTTTAGTCGGCAACATATATTTTTTCTTTTCTTCTATGTGCTGGCGATATAGCTTCTACCCACATTATTTCGTCTTTTAATATTTTTTCTTTAGCTGCTTTCTTTAAATCGTTTAGATTTTTATGCATTACATTATCACACTTAACAACAACTTTTATATAATCTTCTCTAGTGTTTGACATTATTAATTCCTGTTCTAAATGTCAAGTTAACTCTATCTCTAGCACCTACTACATCTAATACAGCGTGTGTAGATGTCATCTGAGAAGCTCCATCAAATATAAGTACATCACCGTCTTCTAGCAGATAATGAGTTATAGTAGCGTTTCCTTCTAAATCTATGTATGTTTCACTAGTATTGGTTTCTTTTTTAATATCGTAATGGTATTCTCTCCATTCAAATATTCTTGGTGCACCAAAAGAAAGTGATACAACTATATCATCTAACGTAGGAACAGTATCTGAATGATGAGGGATACCTTTTCCATCTTCCTCATATAAACCACATAAACAAAAATTAAAATCTACTTTTTTACCTATCTGTGCCTTTACTAAGCTTTCTGTATTCCATTTAATATATTTCATAGGCTGAGTCCATGGAGAAGGGTTGTAGAACTTCCCTGCATACTCAAAACTTTCTTCACCGAAACCTTTGGTTTTTCTACCATAGATAGTTTTACCGCAATATTCTCTAACTACAGGTTCATCCCATTCATAAATTAAAGGATCAAAACCTTTCATGCCACCTTTAATAAACTTAATCATATTTCCTCGTCTATATCCGTTATGTCTTTAGGTATCGAAAATACCTCGTTTTGTGTTTCAAACTCAGGAACGTACCAAACGTTAGTTCCTTTACCTTTTATATTGAAGAAGTGTGCACCACCTCCCATTTGCCTTAACTTAGAAGTAATCTTGTTTCTAGCATATTCTTTAAACCCATTTCTATTTAAGTAATCAACTAGATCACTAACTCTAAAATAGGTTTTATAAGCATCAGTCCAAGGCTTATGTAATAATATCTCATCTCGTTCTCTTGCAGGTCTTTCTGTGCAAAAAGTTTCTAATAATTCTTTAAAGTGTCCTTCGTTAGAAGCGTCGTCAGGCATTTCTATTACAGTTAAATTATCTAATAACTGCTGTATTAATTGTCTCCACACATTATCTTTTACTCTAGGTGGAATTATATTGAGTGCATCCATACACTTTCTTTGAAATCTGTTTTGGTTTAGTAGGTCGTCTGTTTCTAGTTCTAACCTTCCACCTTCTACATCTAAAAACCATATCGGTGGATCTGAGTTTTGTTTTGTTAGGTTACTAAACTGCGGTGTACCACCTGATGACCCTATACCAAACTTTCTAGTCCTACATACCGTTGAATTACAATGACCTGCAATAGGTTGATCGTTACAACGATAGAAATAATCTTTTTTCTGAACTTGTTTTATTATTGTTAAAACTTCTTGTGCCACTAACGGTGGTGACATATAGTTCATATTAACTTGTTCTAAACGGTGTTCCCAATCATCTTCGTATTTCTTTCTAAGGAATACACCTACGTTAAATAATCCTGAATTACGTGTTCCTTTAGGAAAGCCTTGTGTAATTAGGTGTTGTAAACAGGGAGGAGCTTGGTCTAGCCATTCTTCGTCTTGCGAAGCTTCAATAACATACTCCTCTAGCTCTTTTGCAGTTATAGTTCTTTCATTAGCTAGTTCTATAAATTCTTCTGGAGTAAGAGCAACTCCAGAGTTTCCATAACCATATCTAGTAGAATCTTCTCCACCGAAGTATGGCATGTTTAAAGCACTTCCTTTATCCCCTCTTTCTATTAATAGTTTAGTTTGTTTAGGGAATATTTCTGCCTGTCCAAAACCAAGACATGCGGCAATGTCTTTTAGTTTCCTCTGCATAATGATTGCAGGAACTGGATCAAAAACAAACAGAAATATATGTGCTCCACCGCTTTTACTACGACAAAGAACTAATGGAAGCTTTAGTTTATGTAGTTTCTTAGCTAAACCTTTAAGGTCTAGCGTAAAATCATCTACGTCTATAGCACCCCATTGACAGCAATTATCTTCGTCTATAGGAACAATACCTATCGAAGTCTTACCGTCTAAGTGCTGTTGCCAAAGCTCCCTTAGTCTGTTTTCGGTTAGTTGTTCTGATACAGTAACAACCTTTCCGCCAACTTTACCGTCGTCTCTAAGGTCAGAAGTTTGAGTAAACTTTCCATACGCCTGTTTTAGCCCAGCAAAAAGTTTTGCATAATCTCGAGCTAAAGACATCTATCTACAAAACGTCGTCGTGTTTTACTTCAACATCACCTGATCTTGCAGCTAACATAAAATCTCTAGCTTCATATGCTAGAGCCTTTTCTTTACCTACAATGGCATCAGCCTGAGAGACATTAAACCCAAACCAAGAGCCTTTATCGTTAGATAGCTCAACTGTGGTTAATAGGTATTTATAAGCAAACATAGGTGCTGGAACTAGTTTCCCTTCAGAGTTAGGAATTTTAGCCATGCGAAGGATAGTATTCCACTTCCTAGCTACACCTAGCTGACTTCTGCTAAAACTCAACACAGCTTGCTGTGGACCTTCGTTCTCATCTAATAATAGAATAAAGAACTGTGCAGTTTCATCTATAGTGTTGCCGTTCTCGAGCACATATTCACCTTTAGTGTTTTTAGTACACTGTCTCAGGATATCTGGAGAATGGTCAGCGGTTACTAGACCACCGCCTTTTTCTCTAGGAATCCATTCAAGGTATCTTTTAGTGTAAGAACACGGAATAATTTCCACACCCTTTTCACCATCGTAGATAGCATTAGTAACAGTATTAAATATCATACCGACCTCTGCTCCATCAACGTACTCTGCAGCACGTTTGTTCACTTGCGGTGACATAGCTTGTAGTATCCTAATAAAAGGGATAGCTAAATCATCGCTTTTAACTTCCTCTAGACCAGTACCTGCGGATAGCAGATCGTCATCAAAGACAGCTAAATCTGTGCTTTTCTTACTTTCTTCAGACATATATCCTCCTTTCTAAGTTATTTTAGCACGACTACCAATAAAAAGACCAAACAACTCTGTGGGAATGTCTCCATTACCATTTTGTATTTGTTCTTTCACCCAAGCTTTTAGTGTTGATGGGTGCACACCTTTATTATTATAAGGAGTAAAACCCATAGCACGAAGCTGATCAAAAGCTGATGCTGCATCTAACGCTTGATCTTTGTTAAATTTAACACCAACTTCATGTTTTATAATGTCACCGAAACCATTACCTTCTAACCAATCAAAAGCTTGGTCGGCATGGTTTCTTGAGATGTGAGCATTATAAAAATCCTCAATAACGATTTTAGTACCGTCATTTAGTTTTATTTCGCTGAAGCCAACTTCAGCCATTTTTTCAGGTAATTGTCTTTCCTGAATATCTCTGAGTTCTTCTTTAGCTTGGTCAAGCAAACCAGTAAGTTCATCAACTTTCTTTTTCGCTTCTACCTGTTTTTGAGCTAATTCGGAAACACCTTTCATCTGATCATCAGTTGTAAGGCTTTTCCAGTCTACCTCTTTTTCAAAAAACTCAGCTGTTAAATTATCCGATGTCATTTTCTAAGTCCTCCTTTGCCATCAAATCCAACAACACAGGATAGTAAACTTGCGTTTCTCTATCCCACTTTAGAACAGTAAACTTACTAGCTTTTTGTGCAATAATTGCACAGCAAACCCCAATAGCAGACGGATCTCCTATAAGTAGTAGATAATCTTTATCGGAGTTATAATTAGATAGTTTACGTTTGAGTTTTCTAATAACAGGAATGCTGCTAAACATGATATTTGTGTTAGCAGGAAGTAAAACTTCAATATTACCAAACGAAGTAGCTTTCAGAATGTTTCTTCCAGGAGTTTCCTGAACGACATAAACTGTCGGCTTAGAATCTTCATTCATACTTTCTTCCTTTCTTTAAGTTATTAGTTACGTTAACTAAGATATAAAATTATTTAAGCAAAGTAAAGCGTTTTATTATTTTTTATAGTAATATAGTTTTACTAGAAAGAAGAAGATGAAATATAAGTTTAAAACAGTACCTTATGAACATCAATTAGAGGCTTTAAAACAAAGTTGGAATAAGCCTGCATATGCATTTTTTATGGAAATGGGTACAGGTAAATCTAAAGTTCTTATAGATAACATAGCTATTCTCTACGATAGAGGGGCAATTAATACCGCAGTTATTATCGCACCTAAAGGAGTATATCTAAACTGGATAGATAAAGAGTTACCTACACACATGCCTGACCACGTAGAGTGCTATACCACACTTTGGAAATCCTCACCTACTAAAAGAAAACAAGAAGCTCTTATGAAACTGTTTACGGAAACAGATAAATTAAGAATCTTAGTTATAAACGTTGAAGCTTTTTCTTCTGAGAAAGGTCGCATCTTTACAGAAAAATTATTACAGTCTACTAATTCTTTAATAGCTATAGATGAAAGTACAACTATTAAAAACCCAAAAGCTAATAGAACAAAAAGTTTATTAAAAATTAGTGCACATGCAAAGTTTCGTAGAATACTTACAGGTTTTCCTATTACAAGATCACCTTTAGACTTCTACACACAGTTCAAATTTCTTGATACACACATATTAGGTTTCCAATCTTATTATTCATTTCAAAACCACTTTGCAGAGATCATTCAAAGATCAATAGGGTCTCATAGCTTTCGTGAAGTTAAAGGATATAGGAACTTACACGAACTAAAGACGCTTACACAAGCCTATAGTTTCAGAGTTTTAAAGAAAGAATGCCTTGATTTACCTGATAAAATTTATAACAAACATTATGTTGAATTAACACCTGAACAAAATAAATTATATAAAGAAATGAAAAAAGATGCGATGGCAGTCTTAAAAGACCAAGAAACTGTTACCGCAACTTCTGTCATGACACAGCTTTTAAGATTACATACCATGATTTGTGGTTTTGTAAGAAACGATCAAGATGAAATTATAGATATAGATAATAATAGAATAGATGCTATGATGGAACTTATTTCTTATATGGATGGAAAAGTTATCATATGGGCGAACTATGTTCACAATATAGAAAAAATTACCAAAGCTTTACAAAAAGAGTATGGTGGAGCAAGTGTAGTTAGTTATTATGGGGATACAGACCTAGACCATAGAAAGTCAGCGATTAAAGAATTCCAATCCGATAACGAATACCCTAGATTTTTCGTAGGTAATCAAATGACTGCTGGTTATGGTATTACGTTAACTAAAGCTAACAACGTAATTTATTATTCTAATAGTTTTGATCTAGAAAAAAGATTACAGTCTGAAGACCGTGCTCATAGAATAGGTCAAGAAAATAAAGTTACTTATTATGACCTTACAACCAAAGATACTATTGATGAAAAGATAGTAAAGTCTTTAAGGGCGAAACACGATTTAGCAAAACAAGTCTTAGGAGACGGTTTTCAAGCTTGGTTATCCTAAAGTAAAGTTTCTAAAGTTAGGTATTGAAACGGAAGGTGTTGATAAACCTGCTAATTGTTTTTCTAGTTGAGCCAATCTGCTTGTAATTGGGTCTAAATTTACTTGAGGAATATTTATAGAAGCTAATCCTCTGCTTAAATCATCTGCTGTAATAAATCTTGAAACATCAGGTGTTTGAGGAGTAGGAATATTTGAAATAGACCTGTTTATTAAAGATTGTATTTCCGCATCGCTTCTAGGAGTTACTTGGGGAATATTTTGTAATCTAGATTCTAAACTTGCTAATCCTTGTTGAATAGACGAGGGATCAAATTGTGGAACACGAGATAAAATATCTTGTCTTAATGCTCCAATATCTATTTGTTGTGGTTGCGGAATGTTTGCTAATTGTTGCTCTAGCCCACCCAATCTTGCTTGTAAACTTGTTGGATCAAATTGTGGTATTCCTTGTATTTGAGATTGTAAACCTGATATCTGAGATTCTAAACCAGTTGGATCAAATCTTTCAGGAACTTTTATTTGCGACTGTATATCTCTAATCAAAGCCTGTCTATCTAATTGTTCTGGTTGAGGTATATTAGCAAGAGCTTTATTGATATCAGATTGAGTTACAAATTTAGAAACATCTGGTAATTGTTGTTGTGGAACAGATCTTAAAATATCTGATCTTAAAGCTTCAATATCTATTTGAGGAGCTTGAGGAATTTTTATGCTAGATTGAATATCTCTAACAAGAGCTTCTCTATCTATTTGAGGAGTTTGAGGTAATTTAAGTTGAGATTGAATATCTCTAGTAATTTGACCTATGTCTAATGTAGGCGGTTTAAAACTTCCTATTTGTTCTTGTAAACTTGCAATTCCTTTTTCTAATTCAGAAGGATCGTAGGCAGGTATGTTTGATAATATATCTTCTCTAAATGCGGCAGGATCAAAATCCATAGGAACTTTTGGTGTATCAGGAGTCCCAATAGGAGTAAAATCAAAAAGGTCAGCGTCTCTAAAATCTAAAAAACGATCTCTTAAATAATCGTCTCTAGGATCGTAAAAATCTCCATCACGTGGGTCTTTGAAAGGAGGTCCATCAGGTGGTGGTATGTACGGAGGTCTATCAGGTGGTGGTGTTGTAGGGGCTTCAGCAACAGGAATTCCTAAAGCACGTTTAAATACATTTTCATAAGGATCAGCACCAAAACCTAGTTGTGGATAAAACCCTGCACGTTGTCCTGATATTAAACGTAACATGGGGTCTGAATATGTTTCTTTGATAATTCCTGGAACTGTTCTTGATTCGTCAAGTTTTTCTACATCAACAGGTCCACCGATAACCCCTGTCAGCATTCCACCATCGAACATTCCAGGAGCTTCGTCAAAATCAGACGTAGCGTTCATTAGTTCACCTAATCTATTTTTAAGTTTACCTGCTTCATCTGAAGTATATTGTTCTACTTCTACATCATAAACTGACGGATTATCTTTTCTTGAAGTACCTTCTAATTTGGTAATTTCAATATCCATATTTTTTAACATATTACGAAGATCCATACCGTCTTTCATGATATCTTCGCCTTGCATATACCGATCACCTAGTTTATAGGTTTGATTTCTCAAAGAAGAAATACCTTCTGTTAAATCTTTTAATGTTTCTGATAGTGCCATTATTTTTCTTCTATTAACCTTACTTCTTCAGGTATATCATCATCACTCATTATATCATCAAAATTACGTGCATATAACCCTCCAAAAGGTGTTGTTCTTTTAATATTTTTAAATGTACTAAATCTGTTTTTAATAAAACTATCTAAAGCGTCAGCATCTAATATTAAATTATTTAATGTTTTAAACCCTCTGTTTAATTGTATTTTATCGTAAATTCTAAATTTAACACTAATAGGGTTCAATGGACCTAAAATACCTTGTGCTGCTTGTTGTCCTTCAGAAAAAGGAGTAGTCATTTTAGACACAATATCTTTCGCATTTTGCCTAGATTCTTGAGGTATTTTTGATTGAATTCTTTTATTAGTAAATTGTGTAACTTCTGCTAACTTCTTAAGATTGTTAATATACTCTTTATTGAAAAATGTTCCATATGATTTTTCAAAATTAGGGTCTTGTATTATTTTAACTAATTTATCTAGATCTAATATATCACCATAAAAAGGATCAACAGATTTCATATCTCTTAATAAAACCTGTTGTAGATGATATTGAAATTGGTTTTTTAATTCAGGGCTAGTATTTAATATTTTAGCTAATTCTTTTCTACGACCATTTAATTGCAACAAGCTTTCTTCAGGTGTACCTTTAAAAATACTATAAATATTTTGTATTACGTCGTCTGTTTTACCTGTGTATTGACCGTATTTTTTATTAATTTGGTCTATAGCATTATCGTATTTTATTTTAGATTTCGCTACGTTATCTAAATCACGAGCCGCTAACCTAAATGCAGATTGATCACCTTTAGTAGGGTATAGTTTTTTAAAAATACCACTATGTAGATCTAAAAATTCATTAACCGCTTTATTTCTATTTGCTATGTTAGTATCTTTAATAGTGTCTTTTAATCTTTCACCAAATGCGAAACGTAAATCCGTTATAAGTTTATCGTCACCAAGTTCTAATACTTCATACAAGTCATCAAAATATTCGTTAGTTCTCGCACCTCTAACGCTTTTAGACATGGTCATATCAAAAAGTTGTGAAGGTTGAATTTTCCCTGCTCTTACTTCACCTATAAATTGTTTTCGTCCTAATTTATTAGCCTGTGTATATCTATCGTTAGCAAATCTCCAAGCCTCACTTGGTAGTAGTTCCTGACCTTCTACTACTACTTTTCCACCTTTTAAATCAGCTGATTTAAGAGAATCAGCTATATCTTGATCTATAGCTTTTAATAGTTCGTTAACTTCTCTAACATCTAGATCTATGTCTTTTTTACCACCTTTAGCCATATTTAAAAACTTTCTAGTAGCAATTAATTCAGATAAATTTAAAGGAGTAGTAAACCTACCATTAGCATCTCGATTACTTAATCTTAATAATAATTCTTTTGCTTCTGCAGGATCAGGAAATACTCTGTTTGTAAAAGTAGGGTCATTTAATGCAGTAAATATTGATCTTTCTCCTGGATCGTCTACTAATTTTTTAAGGACATTATAAGTATTAGTTTGTCTAGCAGGTAATACACCTACTGCCTGTTTTACAGTTTCAAATATCGTATTACTTTGTTCTTTAGCTCTATTTAATAATGTCTGTAATACTGTATCTCCTTCGGTAAGTTCATCAGCTGATTTATTAGTAATCGTTAATAAATCTAATCCTAAATCACCTGCTGCCCCTTCATATCCATCTAAGCCTTTTATACTTGCCCCAGCAGTTTCCCTTGAAAGTTTATAACTATCTAAAACTCTTTGTTTTAATACATCTGCTTTATCTCCAGCAGCAGATTTAAAATTTCTGCCGAAGACCTCTATCGCTTGATTAGCGTAATCTAAACCAAATTCGTCTGCAAGTTTTGTAGCGTATTCAACTAAAGCCTCTTCGTTATCATCAAGTTGTGCTAAATATTTTCTTCTGACGTTTTGATCTGCTCCTGGTGCAAGAATAAATGCATCTTCTAATGCAAGAAGTTCAGGGTCTTTTGTTCTTTGTCCTAACGTAGGTTTAAAGTTAGGTATTTCACCTGTTGGTAAAACTTCAGCTCCTTCGCCTTTTTCTTTTATCCTAAGTAAAGTTTCATTAATATCGTTTACAACCTCATTAGGGATTTTACCTTGATTAAAAGCTCTATATAAGCCTGTAGCAAATGTTCCTACTAAATTAAAAGCAGCAGTACCTCCAGCTGATAATAATGCTGGATTCACAGATTCTTCTAAAAGATCAGTAAAATTTTTATCTTTATTTAAACCAAATAAATCTTGACCTACTTTTAATTTTGTAAGTTCCCCCATGTAAGTTGTAACGCCTGATGTAGTAGCAGTAGAAGCACCAGAAAAAACTTTATTCAATGTGCTTTGCGGTAATCTTTTTAAATTTTTTGTTAATGCTATTTGTGTTGCTACGTCTAAACCTAATGGTAAAGCTTCTTCTCCTATAAACTCAACAACATCACCTACGTCAGCTCCTGGACGGTTAAAAGCTACTAAGCGATCACCTTTATTTTCTTGAAAAACTACTCCAACACCTTCGATATCTTCCATGTAATATGGTTCTTTACCAAGTTGTTCGCTTAATAATTTTTTAGTATCTTCAAAAGAAAGTTGTCTAGAGCCAAAACCAGATTTTAATCTTGTTAAAAGATTAGCACCAGTTGTATTTATATCTATACCTATTTCTCCTGCTTGCCTTAGTTTTTCTTCATCGTCAAGCCACATACCAATAGGTTTATAAATGTTTTTATAAGCATTTAAAATATCTTGTGTATTTAAGAACGGAAGTAATTGTACTGGAGGTAATTTTTCTTCTAGTTTTTCTGCAGTTTCTCCAATAGCAGTTAAACCTTTCCCAACTGTTTGTATCCCACTTTGTAGAGTTGTGGGATCGTATTCTATAGGTGTTCTAGGAGCTTCAACTCTTTTAACTAAAGTATCGTAATAATCTTTAGCAGCAGGATTATCAGAAAATAGTTTTTGTTTTTCGTCTTCAGATAAAGCATTAATACTTTCAATAACGTTTAAATCTTCTTGACGTAAAAGAGTTATTGGCTCTGCCATATTATTGAGACCCTATTTTAATTCCTGCGGCTTTTAATGCATTAAGTGCAATGTCTTCGTTAGTTAGTTCTTCTTTTGGTAAATTTTTACCAGTTTGAGATTGTTGTTGTAAAACACTACCTACAAAAGGTGCTAAATATCTATTAAACGGACCTTTTTGATTCCCTATATCACCACCGTATATTTGAGCAAAGTTTAAAAATTCTGTAAACTCTTGATTGTAATTACTAGACGGATTCATAAGAGAGGTTATTGGACCTTGCCATTCGTTATCAATATCTTCTTCAGAATAACCGAATTGATTTCTAAAAGGTTCATAAGCTTTGGTTTTATATACTTTTCTTGCAGCAGCTACTTCGTTTTCTGCGGCACTTAATGCTTTAGAAGTAAAATTTACAATAGTCCTCATAGCGGCTTCAGGTGTTGAAGCGTCTCCACCAATAGTTCTTAAAGCGTTTACAATATCTTTATCAGATACCGCCCTAGATTCTTGTCCTTTAAGCAATAATGAATAATACGCTAATTCTAAAAAGAGAGCTTTATAAACTGCGTTGTTAGCTACCTGTGTACCAAGTTCTGACCATTTAAAATTTAATGCTTTTCCATTTTCATCTACTGCGTTTTCTAATCCATTAGCAGAAGTAGTGTTGTTATCTGCAGTTAAATTATCAAAATAACCTGAAATTCTATTTGCAATAGCTTGTTGATCTTTATCTAATTTACCTAATACGTTATTTTGTAGGACGTCTAATTCAGTTTTTATTCTTCCTACAGTATCAAATATAGCACCTGTAAACCCTGCAATATCTCTAGGAGTTTGCGGACTAGAAGCTATTTCTAACATTTGATTAACTGGAGCTACAATGTTTTGTGCCGCAGCAATTTTTGCATTATTAGCGTCTAACGCTTTACCGTATTCTTTAAAATCAATTTTACCTCTAGCACCGTCTCTTAATGTTTGTAGTTGTCCTGGATTGTTGATAACTACTGTTTCTGCTGGTGCAGTTTGATAAATATTATTTCCGTTTTGGTCTACACCTGAAACTATTTCTAATATTTCTTCTCCATTTGCATTAGTTCTAATTCTAGCATTTTGTGTAGCATCATCTATTGAGCCTCCACCTTCTAGTACATCAGGTCGGAATACGTTAACAATTTTAGTTCCAACAGGGCTATCTTTATCTTCTCTTAAAACATAATCTAATAATTTACCATAAATTTTATCTTTAGAAGCTGCTTTTGCTTGTTGATATTGAATACGTTTTTGTTTATTTAATGCTGATAAACTTTTTTTAGTTTCAAAATAAGATTGTTGGAACTGAGGGTCTTGACCTGCGGCATATAAATCCGCTATTAAATTTATTACTTTTCCTTTTTGTTCAGTACCTAAATTAGGATATTGTTGACTTACTAACATATCGGCAACTGTGTTGATATTACCCATATCTAATTTATCTGGATCAATAGAGCCTAAAAGTTCAGCCATCGTTCCTATGCCTTCAGCAGTTACAGGAGAACTATCGTTTACTAGTTCGTCTAACCTATTACCCATAGTTCCTGTAGAAGTTCCTGTGGTTAAGTTACCTTTTGGTAAACTACCACCAGTTACACCACTAACTCCTGTAACTTGACCAGGAGTCAACGTAGGAGCACCTTGTAAATTAACGTCAGGTATATTTACTCCACCACTGAATCCTCGTACAGCTTGGCTCATTGGATCAGTTCCTTGGGATAGCGAATATAGATCATAAGGGTATAATCCCCCCATCATTCCAACTCTTTTTTCTAAATCTTCTAATGTTGCCATTATACTAACTGTCCTCCACCGTAAACTGCACTTCCAAGACCACTACCTAAATAAGAACTTGTATTACTAAGTGGTTGTAACGCAGTAGTTGATCCTGCTAATCCTGCTAGAGGTCCAAAGACTCCTGCAACATTAGTTAGAGTTTGCATAGGTAGGTTATATTGACCTACAAAGTTTTGATAGCCTAGATCTAGTCCAGCTTGTTCCATACCTCTTTGAGTTCCACCAATATTACCTAGTAATTGTACATCGGCTCTTTGTAATGAAGGTAGAGCACTAGCAATACCCATAGTTTGTTGCCCTAGTTGACCTAATCCTTGTCCTAATTGAGCACCTAATTGACCTGTATATCTTCCAGCACCTACGCCTAAAGTTCCTAATTGTGAACCAAGTTGACCTACACCTAGACCTACTTGTCTGCCTGCTGTACCTGCTGCTTGACCTAAAGTCCCTAGTTGTTGTGCTAGTTGTGTTTGTTGAGCACCGCCTAATTGTGTAGCCCCTAATAAACCTTGTAGACCTGCTTGTTGACCTGCAAGAGTTTGTTGACCTAGAGCACCTGTTTGACCTGCAAGTTGTGAGAGCAATCTTGCTTGATTTGCTTGTCTTGCTTGTTGAGCTTCAAACGCTTGTTGAGCTGCTTGTTGAGCTTGACCGAAACCACCTGCTCTGATACCGCTAACTGCTTCCGTAGCTCCTCTACCAAATTGTCTGGCTATATCTTCTTGAGCTAATCTACCTCTAGCACCGCCAAAAGCTCCACTAGCTACTTGCCTAGCACTTTCAGCCACCCCTGCTTTACCGAACTGTTCACCAATATCAGAAAGAGTTTGTTGTACTACTTGTTCTTCAAATGGATTATAAAAAGCTCCAGTAGATCTAGGATCAAAAGCTCCTGTTGACATAAGTCCTGCAAGCCCTGCTTGACCAAGACCTTGCATAGCAGATCCTATAAACGGTGCTTGTGTTCCTGCAAGCCCTCTAAAACCTGCTTGTGCTTCTCTTACTCCTCTGCCTACGTCTCTTGCTCCCATACGAGCAGCACGTTCAGCTTGTTGGTATTGAGCTAACTCTGGACTTAAAGAAGCTTCTAATTGACCGACTCCTCTGCCTGTTAAGCGTTCAGCTTCTCCTAAAGCACCTTGTATTTGTTCAGCACCTAACCTACTACCCATCATTAATTGTTGAGCAGCTTCTTCAGTTAAACCTGCTCCTCTTTCTAAAAATGGTAAATAAGAACCAATAGCTTGTTCACCTAATTGAAAAGCTCTTTGTTCTTGAGGAGTGAACCCAGCGATTCTTTGACCTGTATAAGTAAAAGGACTAGTATCAGGTAGTCCAAGTTGTGAAAACTGGCTAACTAATTGTTGATTTAATAATGGAAACAGTCCAGGAATTCCTGCACCCCCTCCGCCTAAAAATTGTTGAACCAGTCTTGCTGGTACTACGGTTTGTTGTTGGGATTCTACTGCCATTATACTAACCTTGTTCTAATTTGTTCTAATGCTGCTATACCGTTATCGTAATCACCGTTTCCAAAATAGTCTACCATAACTTTTGGCATTACATATTCTTGATCACTTAAATATACAGGGATATCATCGCTTGTTGGTGTTCCTGGACCTGTAACTTGTCCATCAGGTCTAACTAAAGGCTTACCACCTTCTTTATAATTATTACCTATTTTACCACCGAACATTGCTCGTTTAGCCCCTACAAATTGTTCTAAGTTAGGAAACTGAGGAGCGTTTACTCTTGAGCCTTCAATGTAAGGGTTTACGTTTAAATTAACACCAGGAGTTAAGTTTTGACTTGCAAAACTTAAATTTGCACTTGTTCCATATGGGTCTTCACCGTAAATAGCTTCAACTATTTTAGGCATTGCTAACTGTGTAAGTAATGGATTATCTGCAGCAAAAGAAGCTAAACCTTCTCCTAAATTTATAGCTGTTCCTAAAATTGGAACTTCTCTAGCAGCACTTATTGGTCCGTACCCTTGTCCTCCACCCATTCGTATAGCATCAGAGATCGTTCCTCTTCCAAATTCAGTATTTAAAGAACTTAATATTTTATCAGGGTCTGTAATTCCAGTTGCATTTAATTCATTTATTCTTTTAAGTATGTCTGCTTGCCCAGATTTACTTAAAGCATCAACTTGTGCTGCTTTATTTTTACCTAACATAGTTCCTATGGTTGACTCATCGAAACCAGCAAAACTTTGTTGAAAAGAAGTTATAGGGTTTTGCTTAAAGACATTCATCCCTTGACCCTGCATACCTGAAGCAGAAGCTAGTGTAAAAGCCGCTAACATATTTTGAGCATAGTTATCACTAGCAGAAGTTTTTGTACCTATTCCTGCACCAATGGCTGCTCCTGCAGGTCCGCCAATCATACCACCTATAACTGCACCGATTGCAGGTCCTGCTTTTTTAACAAATTTTTTAATTTCACTACCTAATCCATATTGAGTAGCGTATTCAAAATCTTTTTGAATTTTTTCTGCTTCTGATAAAGAGGCGATACCACCTTTTTCTAACATTTCCATCGTCTTCTTGCCTGTCTTATTCTAGAGTTAGGATCGTTTCTGGTTTTAGCTGAACTTCTTTTTAATTGACCGAGAGATCTTGCACAGTAAGACTTTCTACGTTTTGCTGCTTTACTACCCTTTTTAACTTCTCCAGTCACAGCAGTCTTGAGCTTCGAGCCAGGATTTGCCCTTCTATAAGCAGCAACTCCTTTTTTGGTCATGCCTGCACCGCTCTTGGTAGGTCTATAATTAGCCCCTTTGCCTTTTGTTGTTCGAGGTATGGATTTTGCTTTCCGTTTTTTCTCTGCCATTACGTCCTGTTAATAACTAATTTTTGTTAAAAATTCAACGAATGTTGAATGCAGGTAGTTATACCAACCCCTGATATATTCAATATCATAGCTATTATTGCATTTTAAATAAAGCATTATGTTCATAAATAGCTTTAACCCAAAACAATAAATCTTCTTGTTTTAAGACATGTTTTATAAAATTTACTTGATTACAAATTAATTGTAAATTTTCTATTTGATAATTTCCTGAAGGGTTTATTCGATCTATAGAAATATTAGTTTGAGCGTGTTCGTTATCTTTACCTGTACCGTCTTTATTATAAGTCATAGTTATATTACTAAGAGCACACTTACCGTCTTGTTTATGATACAAGTCAATAAGTTCTTCTAAAGTAACTATAATATTTAACCCTTGTACTTTTCCTCTTTTATTATTTAAATGAACAAAAAGGTTTTTTATATAACGTTCTGGGCAACTAGAAATTAATTCGTTTTTACGTTTTATGCGACAAGGGGTACAAACCGCTTCACGTTTTCTTTGATTGTTTTTAGGTGTACAACCGTAGTTTTTAGGAAAGCTAGTATAAGGTTTTTCTTCATTACACCTTATACAAACTTGTGCCATAAATTAAGCGTTATCTATTAATACGCCCTCAAAAGTTGCTGACACTGCTGTATTTCTCTTTAATTTTAAAATACCTTCGCCTAATACATTCATTCAGGGTACGGTCTATTTTGTATTAATAATATATCTAAAGCAGCAGAAACGGTAACCGTTCCTCCTGCTGAGTCTGCTTGAGCTCTAACTTCTATATCTGTTTTTTCAGTAAGTTTTATAGGGTAAGGATATTCAATCGTACTATAACCTGAACTTGATAAAACCCTGTCTTTTACATTAAAAACACCGCCATACGGTCTAGCTACTAAACTTAAAATTGCGAACTTACCTGCTGAAGAAGATGCCGATACATCTTTTTGAGTAACATAGGCAGTATAACCTCTAGGTATAGTATAGGTCATCATTAGGGTTTGATTGTCACCTATACCTACTGTAGCGTATTTATTGGTAGGCACTCCACCTGAGGGTGTTGCTTCTGTTCCTACATATAAAACACCAGCATTACCACCGCCACTACCAGCAGTATTTACCACAATTCTATTAACTCTAAACCAAGTGCTGCCATTTAATTCAACACCTGTTTGACCGTTTAAACTTACGGTTTCTACTTT
>Ga0208161_1000072_pt1 | contig 47996 bp, 58 predicted proteins | sample CB_VirMetaG_3_FD_184538 | JGI IMG/M metagenome (GOLD analysis project Ga0208161, IMG submission 184538) | Freshwater to marine saline gradient viral communities from Chesapeake Bay - CB_1508_1S Viral MetaG (SPAdes) (version 4) | ecosystem: Environmental > Aquatic > Marine > Coastal | place: USA... | reverse complement strand
CGTGTGACTGACGCTCTTCGATGTCGTCAATCTTGAACGCAAATGCGTTTGCTTGGTCGACAACCATTGTTGTTTGGTCGTCGGCAAGGTCTTGTGGAGAAACCACTGAGCCACGTGAGTATGCACTTACTGTGATTGTTGGTTCCTTGATGATACGTACTGTATCGCCAAAGTTCTCAATTTCCCCCGCGTAATCGGTATTTGTGATGTCTTCCGCAACCGAAGCGCGACGGAAAAATTTGAGGACTTTTTGGCTAAAGATTTCCGGTGTAAAGTTACCGGAAGGCAGGTTATTGTAACCTGCAGCGCGATTAAAAGCCATCTGCTTTTCCTTCCATTTTGAGGTTTATTCTAAGAGTTAAAGTCGATTCGCCCTTCAGACCGTGCCGCGTCCAATTCGCTTTCTAGCTTTTCGAACTCGTGCGGTTTCATCTTGGCGATTTGTGAAGCTTTCCAGATCTTCCCACCGCTATCTTTCGTAACGATTTCTTTGGGTGCTTGACGGGTTACAGCCGCTGCTGCATCGTCTTGCCTAGATCGAGTCTGCTTTGGTTTTGTTCTGATATTTTTATCAGCTTTGTAGAGATCAATAACACGTGCCGCTAAACGAGCATTTGTATTGTTCTTGTAGATGCCATCACTTAGAGATTCTGGCTGTTCGTCTAACCATTCCAAGAACTCTGCGCTACCTTTTAATTCATCAAAGTCTGGGTGCAAGTGAAGAAGTTCAGCGTATGCCTTTTGCTTCTCCAAGTTCTTTTCCCGTTCTTTGATAACGCCAATCTCTTCTTGCAGTTGTGAAAGTTGAGATTGTGCTTGCATCGCAGAAACAGTTTGTACGACTTCGAAGATGTCAGGATACTGATCCTTAAAGGCTTGCAACTCTTCCATTGTTTTTGGCATTGGAATACCTCTAGGCATTTCAACGTCATTGGAACGTACTGCAGATTTAAGTTCGTCAATTTCCTGTTTGAATTCGTTGACCTTTGCGTCGTAGTGACGTTTCAGATCGTCGTAACGTTTCTTGTAATCGTGAGATTCTTCCGGCTCTTCTTTTTGCTTTGCTTGTGCAAAACTGTCTCCGGCTTCGCCTTGCTGAGTAGCCGCTTCGATCTCTGCGGGGTCAGCTTCACTCTGGGCTTCTACGTTTTCATCGTCATCGTCTACGTAAACATCTTCACGATATTTTCCTTTGTAAAGACTGTCGTTGTTAACGGTTCCGAATGAATCGTTAGCTTTGTTGGCACGGTGGCCTCTTGCTTTTGCCATTTTATTACCTCATGTTAGCGGGGCTACTTTGGCTTGTAGGTAGCCGCTTCGGTTGTGCTGGGGCCGCATGATTGCGGGTAGCCAGCGAATCTTCTATAGACCTAAGAGTCTCATCGCTCTAGTAAAGAAGCCTTCTACTTCTTTTGACTTGGTTCTAGGCGGAACTTTGCGGTCTTTTAGAACTTCTTCTGCTACGGATTGATACATAGCCATTTCTTTGTTTGCGCTAGGCGACATGTACATGTGTCTCTGCGTAATTTCTAAATTCTTTTCTTTAGCTTCTCTTGGTATTGAAGGTTTTACTTTTCTGGCTTGAATCCTGTTTGCGTGATCTTGGGCATCAAATATTGCCTCTTCGCGGGACAATTCGGGAAGTGGAATTTTGTATTTTTTATTTAGATGGCGCATTGCATGGTGGCGTAATTCGTGCAACAAGGTTAATGTTGCATCGGATCTTCCGTAGTTTACGTTTTCACCTGTAATGTAATGAACTCCAGCTACCTTCCTGTTTTGTTTGGTTATACCTTGCTTTTCTGCAAAACCTTCGAACTGTCTAGATACACGTCCCGGATCTCTACGTTCGCTGCGAGGTGTGTAAACTCCTGCGACATTGACTTGTACTTCTTTTTTAGATGGAAGTACGATAGCTTTGATGTCCAAGTCACCCTTTTCATATAGGTTCCATCCCAGCCTAGCTAAAGGATCAGTCTGTATAAACTCTTCCATGTCGGCTCGTAATTCTACGTCACCCAAAGCTGCTTGATTTACTCGCTTTGGTTTTGACTTTGGGAGAACTACGTCACCCGCTGCGAACTTTTTTCTATCGATGAAGCCACCCCCTGCGACCTCTTGCCGACGGGCAATCTCTTTCTTTCCACGATTGTTAATCTTGTTCAGGCGATCATACCCGATTACCTTTGCAATGTGCGGTGGGATCATAACTTCACCCTTCGACACGTTGATAGCAACTTCTTGGGTAACACCCGACTGACCAGTGTCGCCTACCTTTTTGTAGGCATCCCGAATCATCTTTTCGATATCGTCACGTCCGGCAAAGTCGGCTGCTGCAGCGTTGATTACAAACGTACCCTCTTGTACGTCGCGAGGTTGATCGTCTGCTACGCTAACGCCATCGGGCTGGGTCTGGTTACCACCGACGAACTCAGGACGCTGGGCAAAGCCTGCTTCGCCGCCGGGGGCGTATCCGATACGTCCACCTGCTGCCCAATCTACTCCTGCGTCTTCATCTGCCTGTTGGTCAGAAGACACATCAGAATTGCTGCTGCTGTCTGACGGACTGTCGTTGGTGTTGTCGCTTGCGCTATTGTTATCCCAGCCAAAAGATGAGTCATAATCGTCTACAGGTGCCGAAGGTGTGCTTGGGGTTGTTGCACTAGGTGTTCCAGCAGTTGGACCTGTATCCGGTGCATCATCCTCTTCTTCGCTGCTTCCCCGGAAATCAGAGAAGGTAGAGTAACCCTTTGTGTTCGTACCCACAGATGTTCCCGGAGTAAACCTGCCTTGTGGATCATAACTTCCCGATCTAACAATAAAGTCACCGGCTTTAACCTTATCTAGTTGCGTCCGTGTGAGACCTGTTCTTTGCATAGAGTCTTTAATTGCTGCTTCAGTCAGCAGATCTTGAAACGTAGGAGTTCCGGGTTTGACATTACCAAAGAAATCTGTTTGTACTTGAGAACGAATCTGAGATACTGTTCCCCAGCCTAACTCGCTTCCATACTTGCTATTAAATGCTCCTACCGTAGCTTTAGCAGCTTTTTCTGTTCCCATTGCAGATGTTTGTCCAAACGCATTTACAAACTTTCCAGTTGTGGGATCGTAAGTACCCCCAATAGATTTCATCGTGTCCGAATCTAACATAGACTTTGTGCCTGTAGCGTAACTCCACGCCTTTTTAGTTTGGTCGTACACTTCCGCTTTTAAGGTTCCGGGCACAAAACCTTTACTGATCGCTTCTAGCCCTGCAATCTGTTTGCTGGAGTAGTTTCCTAAATTTCCGACATAATTTAAAGATCCCGGAGCACGGCTAACCATCATTCCGTTCACGTCCATAAGTGCGCCTGCACTTGTTGCTTTGAACGCTGCTGCATTTTGTGCCTGTTGTGCCATATTCAGTGCACCGAAACCTGCCGCTAAACCAGCAAACGAACTCACTCCGGGCATAGCTGCTACTGCGCCGGGAACCATAGTCGATCTAGGACGTGTACCAAAAGGTCCCGTCGTGGATACTCCGCTCAATATATCTGTGAGACTTGCATCCTTTAGTTTATTTGCTTGTTGCTCAAAAACGTTTCCAGCAACAGAAACCATATCACCTAGTTTATCAAAGAAACCCTGTTCCCAGCTTTTAGAAAGGTCTTTGCCGCCAGAAATCGAGTTTATTACGTCAGAATTAACGTCGGCTACTCCGTAGTTTGTTACATCGTAGCTGGGCATCTGCCCAGACTGTCCAGTAGAACTCAAAGTATAAGATAAGGCTGATTGATAATCATCTCCACCACCACCAATCGGCTCGAAGATGTTTGGGCTGGTATCTTCTCGCTGTTCTTCTTCTTCTGTTGGATCAGTTACACTAATCCCCGTACCTAGAGTTTGTCTATAAAAATCTACGGGTCCTGCAAAATACTGTTCCGGCGTAATGACATCGGGGCTATAGAATGGTCGGGTTGGATCACCAGCACCTGTGGTAGATGTGCCGCCAATATTTATAGTTGGTAGGTTGATATTAGTTGCCATTCTTTATTACCTCTTGGTAGCTATCCTTCAACTTGAGGAGCATTTCCACTAAACCCAGCTTCCCCTGCACTTGGCGCAGTTCCGACTCCGATTGTGCCATTACCACGCCCCGAATCATCATTTCCCTGTACTCCTTGAGGTACTCCTCCATTAGGGGCCATTCCTTGCTGTTGAGCAGCGGGGCCAGCATCTGCGCTTGCGGCTTGTTGAGCATTTTGCATCATCCCTTGTAACATCTGAGCATAGATCTGTGCTTCGTTTTGGTCGTTGACAAGGCTATCAGGGTCGATATCTTGCGAGATAGCCAGTTCCTTCATCAAGTTTGGTATCTTGATAAACGGTGCAAGCATCGGGTTGGCTACGGTTTGAAGAAGTGCGGTTAAACGCTGGCTGCGTACTTCTTTTTGCATCACGGCTGCAACACCGCGAGGCTTTATCTCTAGATCGCCTTCGATGTCCTCTACCTTTTCGTTGAACTGCATATTCCACTGGAAGTATGCCTCTCCTAACGGTTTGAGTAGGTTGTCATCGATGTTTTTAATTACGGTCTTCATTGCAAGACCAGCAGACCCCATCAGCATCGACAAACCTGCTGCTGTACGCCCTGTTCCGGTTACACCGGTCTGACCGTGCATAATAGAAGGGATACCCGTCTCTTCATCAGCAAGCTGACGACTGATCTGATACATCTGAATGTTTTCACCAGCCGTGTTCGGAAACTTGAGTCCGTTGATGGCTGTTCCGGTAACACCGGATTGACGACGGAATATCTTTCCGGGGAAAATATCCATGTTTTGACCGGGAACTAAGCTGGCTTCATCCACGTCGAATACCAAGTTGCCAGCCAGAGCAAGGTTATCGATTGCCATCCGAACGTGACCGTTCATCAGTAGCTGGGCATCTTCCATGTTTTCTGCTACGCCAACACCCCAGATTTGATAGGGATTGATCTCGAACGGAAATGTCTGGAATGGAATTCGTGCAGGTGTGAACGGATTCAAGACACAACGGATGATCTGTGTACCGCAAATCCAGACGTTAACCTGAACCTGATCAAACTCACTCAACTCTTCTGCGCCTTCCATGCCAGCTTCTTTAGCCATCTGAGCATCGAGTGTACCCCAATACTCTAGAACTTCGAATCTGTTTGCTTGATAGTACGGCTCAGTTTCATCTTCACGGATGGTATCTTCGTAGTATTTATCTTCGTAGTTTGGTCCCTTTGCAAGAGACTCTTCAATTGCAAGAGCATCGAAATGAGGACGATGAATCAAGCCACGAAGCTGTTGACGATTCATACGATGACGCTGGATAACATACTCGCAGTCTTCCATTGTCGTACCAGATGGATCAGGAAACAAATCCCAAATCGAAACCGACTCGATACGAGGTACAATCTTTTCGTACGGATTGTAGTTTCGATTTCCTTCTTCGTCTCTTTCCCACTTGTGAACTCGTTTGTAAAAGTTAAACGGTCCTTTGACTACACCCGTACCTAGCAATGCTGCTTCGAAGATTGCTTTACGAAACACGTTGACGGCGTTGGTATCGAGAAGCTGGTCGTGGATACATTTCTCCATCCGACGAGCCTGTTCTTTTGCAGGTTCGACTTGTGGCTCTCCGACCTTTGCTTTTCCGGGAACGAGAGCATCTCCGAACTCCTCGCCGTACGCACCCATACTTGGTGCGGTGGCTTCTCTAGCCCCCGGCGGTAAGTCTCGACCATCTCCTTCGTATCCGTACGGATCTTGTTGCTGCATCTGATCGAGCGGAGTCGCCATGTGAGCAAATTCCACAATGCCTTCTGGCATCGGGGTAGACTCGACAACAAGCGGAAACTTCTTGTTAGCAAATAGGATGTCTACAATCTGACCGTATGCAGCAAGAACTTTGGTCTTGGTAATCTTGATGAATACTTTCGACCGTTCACTGTCACGATACTGTGTTGTAGAATCGTAAATGCCTCTGAAGTTTTTATATGCCTGTAGCCAACGCTGCTCGTGTGCGTATCTTCCGTTCTCTGCATCTTCAAAACGAGCACGTACGTAACCAGCCAACCCCGGCATTTCTCCCAAAGGATCAATTACGGGTACTGCTGTATCATCGTCAGGCTGGAGATAATCTTCGGACATGTCTGTTCCTTAGTAGTCGCGTTCTTCAGCCATCTTCATAACTGAAGGATCAACAGCGGTTTTGGTCATCTTCTTTGGCATATCTTCGGTGAGTACACCTTGTTTTGCCTTAGTATCGAATTCCAAACCTTCGCGGTATAGCTTGGCTGCACCCATCTGATCTTCTACAGATGTCTTATCGGCACCCATGATGTACGCTTCACCCATGTTGAGGTTCATGGTCATTCTCCCAATTAATTAAGGTTGCATTGTTAAGAAGCTATCGCCTTGTTGCATCGCTGCTTCGGCACGGATGTCACGTTCACGTACAGCAGCTTCTTGGGCTGCACGTTGCTCTACTTGTGTCATCAATTCTTCTTGGGTAGCCATACGGTCACCCTCTTGTAATTCACCGGACGCTAACTCTGTCGGAGTCATAATCATCGGAACTGCTGCGGCAGGACCCATACCGAAACCGACGGCTCGTGCACCTGTCTCCATAGCTATATCGGCTGCAGCTTGGGCAGGTTCCATAAGAGCAGAGTAGATACCTGCGCCGACTAATCCGTACGATCCTAGTTTGATACCAAACTTTGATAACTTATCTTTTAGTTTATCTGAAAGGTCGTCTGCAGATGAAAACTCTCTTTTCTGAGGCTTTGCTGCTTTTGCTCTTTCGTCTTTACGAATTTCAGCTATTTCAAGTTTTTTACGCTCGTTTGCGCGGATCGTTTCTTCATCTACCCTTGCAGCGGCTTGAATTTCTTCTGGGGTGACTGCTGCTTTTGCTTTGATGGCTGCAGTCTTCTGCTGGGCTATTGTGGCTTCTGCAGTTGCCTGACGAGCCTTCTCTTCTGCAATTAAAGTAGCTTTTTGATCTTCTATGAGGGCTGCTCTATCTTCATTAGACAACAAGTCAATATTTATTGTCTTTTGGCTGGTGCCAAAATCGCCCACTGCAAAGGTAGAAGGATTTTCAAGCAGCTTTGGAATGTCGTTTGCAGGGTTCATACCTGCGTAGTTACGACGCAAGATACTATCGTTAACGTGCCCCATCATACCCTGTACCAAGCCTTCTGGCACGTTGTATTGATCGAGCATAATCTTGGGAACAATAGACCGTATAGCAGAAGGGGTTGTAACAGGCTTCTGAGCAAGTTCTATACCTGCTGCTCCTTCTACTTTTACGTCAGCTATAGGAAGTACATCAGTAAAGTTTTGAAGACGACTGCCGATGTGTTTGTTAAACGCTTCGGTAAACTTTGCGTCTGTCGTATCAAATAGAAAATCAGACTTAGATGATTCTAAGTTTCTTTTGAGAAGCTGCCCCGTAGGAGAATCCAAGTCAAAGCTAAGAGGGGGACGACCCTTCTTATCTGTCTTAGTTACTTTTTTACCAGCTACTGTAATTTTATCGCCAGAAATAGTAACGTCCGACTTTTTCAAACCTTGAAGCTGCTCTGGACGATTAGCAGTGGTAGCGTGATATCTAATTAAGTCTGCCGTTGCTTGTCCGTACTGATCTTCAATCATAGGAGTAGCTTCAGCGTAAATCTTGGTGAAGTCTTCCATAGAAAGAAGACCTCGCATAGGACGTTCACCAGCAAGCCCCGTACGCTGCGTTCCAGCCGCTGTACCTGCCCCTGCAAGCTGTGGGTACATAGCAACTTCTAAATCTGTGCCGGGTACTTTTTCCATAACACCAGAAATGGCGTACTTCTTGAAGATACCACTCAAATTGTTTTCTAAAGCCTGTAGGTTACCTGCACGGTTAGACTTGTCTGGGCTACCTTCTCTGGTAAATAGCTTTAGGGTTGCCTCGTCTTTCAAATCTTTATAAGGCATAGAAAGATCTAAGCCCATCTTAGTAAAGCCAGACTTGAGGGCGTTGATACGCTGCCGTGCGTTTTTTGTAATGTTAGGCTGTGATGTAGCTACGTCGATAGCATCCTGTACGGTAGCTTCACCCGCTTTTAGCTTCTCGACAAATTCTACTTCGGTGAGTGCCATAGGTTAGTATCCGAATACTTCATCTTGAACCTTGTACACGTGGTTCTTGATTGCGCCTAGTTGTTGGTGAATTGAAGCGTAACCGCTCATGCGTGTCATTACCATGTAGCGGAGTGCGTCGTATGCGTGATCTTCCGCCTTTGTATCTACGTCTTCGCTGTTGGTTTTTGAAAGCGGGATACCAGCAAGCTGTTTGATTGTGTGCTGGCACGTAGAGAATACTCTGAGGCGGGGTTCTTCTGTGTACGGATCGTCACCCAAGCGGCGGTGAACTTCCATCTTTCCTTGAATGCGGTTGCGATCTGAAGGGGTCCAACGAACGCCTTGCCTCATCATAACTTCCGCAATAGACGGCCCAAAGCCTGTCTTATTCCAGCAGGAAGAATCGAGTACGGTGTAGTGAGGTAACGGATCAAGCTGCTCTGCTTCTAGTATTTTATCAGCTAATTGCTCTGCTGTCAAGTGTTTTGCATACAACTCACGATAAACCCAGATATTGTTATCCCAGTCAATAGCCCCCCAAAGAACGCACGACGGGCTGGCGTAGCCGTAGTCCGCCGCTCTAATGCGAGGCCAATTGGTAGGTAAATCGAAAGGTTCGACAACGTGTCTACTCCGTGAAAATTCAGGGAAGGCCGCTCCCTCTGCCACATCCCAATCCCCATCGAGAAGCCTCTTCCGCTCGACTTCTGGGAGCGATCTCAACATGGCTTCGTATTGACCGTCTGCCATGAGGTGGGGATTATCTGTCAACCGTGCCGGTACGAACTTGCGGTAGAACAACGGCTGACCTGCCTTTTCGTGACCAGCAGGCCACACAAACGGCTTCATCGTATCTATGTCGTATGCAGGAAAGGCTTCGTTCTCTGTACGAGAATCGATGTACATCTTTTTTACCCACCATCCGCCGACACCGCCGGGGTTGGCTGTACAACGCATATATAGATTCTTTTGTAATTCGGGATCGGTAGAGCGTAAGCGGGAACGTAGGTAGTCCCAGACGTACGGTGTTGGGTATTGAGTTATTTCATCGATGCCTATCCAGTTGAACGCCTGTCCTTGAAAACGGGTAACGTCCTTGTCTCTGTCGAGATAGGTAAACCAGATGGTTGCCCCAGATGGGAACACCCACGTGGATTTTGATTCACGAAACTTGGCTCCGGGAAACGCCTTCGTATAGAGTTGGCGTGATTTATCGATGAGTTCGGTTAGTTCGTCGAGTGTGCGCCGGAGAAGAAGACCTCGATGATTGGGATTGTGACAATAGCGTAGGGGATCAGCAAGTAGAGCAAACGACTTGCCACCACCAGCGGCTCCGCCGTAGAGCACGTCTTGTTCGCCTGCCGAAAGAAACTCCTCTTGAGGGCCTTCGTTCGGTTGAAAGACAACTTCAGAATCTCCGACGAGTTCTGAAATGGGTCCGGGTAGAACGGCGAGATCTCCCATGTCGACAACTGCGCTTCCCTTTCCAGAGATTGCCTTTTCGACTTTTCCAATTGTCTTCTCCAGTTCACGGGCGTAACTTCTCTGGTCTTCAGCTTTCTTTGTTGACTGCGCTGCTTTCTTCTTTGCAGTCCGTAATCTTTTCTGTGCAGCACGACGAGCACGTTCAGCGGTGGATAGCTGGTACGTTGCTTTTGGTGCGTTGGGGTCCTTTGGGGGACGACCCGCTTTACGCTTGGGTGCGTTGGTTTCGCTCAAAGCTTAGTTCTTTTCTGCTGACTTTTCTGCAGAACGACCTTTGCTATTTGGGTTGGCTTCGTTCCACTGCTTCATGCCGCGTTCGATCATTTCTTTGTCGTCGCCGTAGACACGAACGAGGTGATTGTACGCATCACGCTTGTTCATTTCGGTGAAGTCTGTCATCATGTCTTTAGCAGACTGGTAGATGTTTCCAAAAAATTCCATAGGGCTATTCCTTGTAGTTTGCTTTGCGTCCGCGACAGACCTTACCACCCGGAGCATAGTTTTCTCTTTTTGCTTCTTTTGGCTTTGACTTAGGAAGCTTCATTCCTAGTTCTGTGCTGTAGGTCTTATACGCCATACTGACATCTTCTGCTTTACGACGACTACGATCTCGTGATTTAGGTGTATCTCCGACTGTTCTTGCTACATTTTTATATGTTTCAGAATCGAACTCACGAAGACGAACGTTACTGTTCATCAAAGTATTTCGAGATTTATCTTTTGGTACGGCAGCAATGTTTTTATTTGCGACAATTTCGTCATAAATCTTTTTTTGTGCTGGTGTCAAATCTCCAACTTCAGACTTTGTAATTTTACGAAAGCCTTCATTGAATTTGGCACGATACTTATCGTATTCGTCGAGTTCAGCCATCGATCACGACCTCTTTCTTTGGGGGTAACAGAACTACGCCGTGAACGGCGGTTACGTTGTGGTTGATTTGTTCTTGTTTAGCTACGCCGACGCGATTGAGGAGCGATTCGGCAGCTTTGAGACGCAAGTCGTCTCCACGTTCTGGGGCGGGGTTGTCTATCGTTGAAATTACGCGGTTAGCAGCCTTTAAAGCGTTGGTTGCAAGGACTTGCTTGGTACGTTCTATGATTTCATCGGATAGGGTAGATTTGAGCCACGCTGCTGAACCACGTGAGTAGCCTGCATCGAGGGCTGCAGCGGTGACCTGACCACCGTTTTCAAATAGCAACTCTAGGAATTGTTCCTGTTGTGGAGTCAATTCCCTTTTCTTGTGTGTCTGGGGTAACAGGTTCATCGTTTTTTTCCGAAACCGACGCACATTTCCACCGAATATTGAGTTCGAAGAGGTTTGCTTGGGTTACGAAGGATGCCATCTCGTCTACACGAGCCTTACAGGCTTCTTTTGTTTCGTAGGGACCCCTCGTATCGTTGAGTTCGTGGCACGTGTCGGGCGAAACCGACAGGCAGACAAGTATTGCTGCTTCGTAGAGCATGTCGATTTCCTGTGAAAAGAGATGTGGGACCGATAACTTAGCCTACACGTCCCTTTTTCAAGGTTAATAATAGGATTTTGTCGGACTGCGCTAGATAATCTAGCCCCACAACCCAAGTATAGCCCCTAGATGTATGTAAGTCAACAGGAAATATGGTATCGGATACTTTTTTTATAAAAAAAATTAAGATGTGGTCGGTTTTTGGTTGACAAATGGCGATTTTACCTGTATGATGAGGGTAAGACCCGCCGGGAAATAACCCCCATACCTACCGGGACACGTCGGGACACGTAATACGTCGGTTTTGTACCCCATTGGGAGATCCCTTTGGGGTCTTTTTTTGTCTCGATCACGGGGGCTATCCCAATGGGGACCCCCTACACGTCGGTTTTATTCCCATATCGATAACCCTCAAGGGTAAAATTGCTGTCGACATTGCATAGCAAATGCCGGGGGGGTGGGGTGGCTCCTGCGTGCCCGTCAACCAAGCAAATTTATTTATCCCCATCGGTGATGCCCAAGGATGCAACCACACCGGCAACCCCAACAAACCAACCCGCCATATATCCCCGCCGAATATCCCGCGCCCGCATATATGCGCGTAAGCTGTTTTGTCATATCGGTTATTTTAAGGGCAAACAATAAGGGTCAATATAACTAACAACACAGCGGAATAGCCCCGCCCAGATTATCCCGCAATAACAACCCGCAAAGATATTTACTAGGGGTTATCCCAAAAAGAAACCCGCCGGACTAGCCAAGCGGGTTCAAGTGGAGGGAGAATGCGTCGGTTTCGTTAGTCGGTTTTGATGATCTTTAGCTTTTCCTGATACGCTTTAACGGTGTTTTCTCTATCGAATGAATAGGCCGGAAGTCCTGCCATTTTCATAATCTCGCGCAAACAATCCATCTGGTTATAAATGCTATCGGTCATATTGCGGATAGTAACAAGCTGATCTTTATCCAATACAACGAGGTCAGATGCGCGGGTTTCTTCGGTAATATTCAAGACTGATTTACTCATTGGTTTAGTTCCTTTTCTATTCGTTGGTTTCAAGAATTGGCAAAACGTGGTTAAAAAGATTGTTTTTCACAATTTCGCCGGTTTCATTATCTTCGATCAAATCATCTTCCTTTACAAGACAAGAGACGGACAAGGCACCATCAAAGCCGCCATCGGAACATTTGGTTCGCCAGTCGCTGGTATTTCCCAAATGAATAGCGATTTCATAGCCGCGACAGTCAATGTAAACGGAGCCAAATTCGGGGTCAAAGGTAAGGTCTACACCTTCGAATAGTTCCCCGCTGATAAGCTTAGAAAGGCCGCAAGCGGTAAAGTCAATACTCACCTTTTGATCAGCCGGTGCAAACCTTCTCGCTGTTTCGATCATTTGTAAAACGTTCATCGGTTTAGTTCCTTTTCGTTGGTTTCGTAGGACGGGACAACATCGCCCCGCCCCAATGTTATAGCCGCCTATCGTTTAACTTGCAAGGCGGTATTTAGGCCGCTGGTATCCGATCCGGTTGCATTCGATTTTATAGCCCCGCTTTCGAAGCTTATAAATCGCTACTTCCACTGCCTTATCGCTCATACCGGTTTCGCGAACTAGGGTCTTTTTATTGATCCCATATTTGCGAATGGCAAGGCAACGATACACCCGCCCCAGTGATGAATTCGTAAGAAAACCGCGCTTACTTTTACCGCGCTGGCCTACAGTCTTTTCGCCGTTGCGATCCGCAAAGATAGCCGCAAGGAACCGCTGCGCTGCGGCTTGCTGGCGTTCGTTGATCTCTCGCAAAACAGTCGCCCGCTCATCGTCACGAATAGCCTGTTCCATGCGGTCGGTAAGGGTTGCAAATTCAGTGATTAGATTTGTTGGAATTTTAGTCATCGGTTTAGTTCCTTTCGTTGGTTGCTGATTAGATCGTGATAAAGAGCGTTACTAGGGCAATCAGCAAAACCACAAGTAACATTCTATAAACAACATACAAGCCTTCTAGTTTAGGGTTCATTACGCTGCTACCATTCCTGCATGATTTAACCATGCGTCAGACTGGACAAGGTTTCGAACAGCCAGCGATTTATCCAAACGTTTCTTTTCATCCCGCCCGCCTTTCTTGGCATCGGGCAGATGCGTTGACCAGTGGGTAAGGGCATTAAATGCCGCCCACATTGTTTGACCTAATTCGCGGGTTTCTTTCCCGTACAAGTCAAGCAACGTTCCTAGCTTGCGTTGGTTTACCTTCAATTCGTCATTATTTGCGGCAACCTTTCCAACCTTGTCGATCATGCCGGAATCGATTAACACGTCATTAAACTGCTTTTCAGTCATGCGGATTTCGCGATATGCCTGCATTGTTTCCCGCTGGTTATCCCACATTTCAAGTCCCAAAACGCCTTTGGTGATCAGTGCGCCGCTGCTCATATTGATAGTATGCTTTGCCTTTTGGTGATATGCCTTTTCGCCACCAAAAACCAACGTATTGCGGCAAAGATCACGATATGCCCCGCTGAACACTTGCAGCGTCCAACTCTTATCAACACTATTGAAGATATCCAGACGACACCGGCTAACATCCTCTTGGCCTGTTCTCGTCCTGCTGCGGTCGATTAAATCGTGAAAATAGATTGTCCGGTGAACACGCAACCCCTCTTGATATATCCGGTCGCAAACTTCAACATTGCCCAAATAATCCCGAAGCCCGGAGCGGCTTAAAATGTCGGCTTGTTCCCGCATCAAAGCATCATGGGGGGTCAGGTTATAGGTCGCACGATTGAACGGTACAACATCAACAACCCGATTTGTGCGGGTATTTTGCAAAGCGTGGTATTTCATACGCTGCATATCAACAATGCCATTCGGGTCGGTCGTTACTGCTTCCACCGGCACCGGCTCGAAGCTGGCGAATTCATGGTATAAGCTGCAATCATTTACGTCATGATGAACGCTAAAAATATCTTCGCCTTTTGGTCGGGCGTTCTCGACTGCTTTGGTTTGTATTAAATCGAACATGGTTAAAAGTTCCTTTCGGTTTGGTTGTTGGCACAGTCTTTGCAACCGGCCTTGATTTGTTTATGCCAGCCGCTGCCGAATCGGTCAACAAGAAAAGTTAAATAAAAACGGGACGGGAAATCGATCCCGCCCCGCCCCATTTGGACAAGCCCCGCTACTCAACTTGCCCGATGATGCCACCGCCGCCGGAGAACCAACAACCGCTACGGCATGACACCCCAAAAAATAATAGCGTCGCCTTGTTTGTCACGTCAATGTGTCACAAACAAAATCTGTTTATCCGGTGCAGACCAACACAAGGTACAGGTCGCGCACGATTCCGCCGCGCCGGTTTGTTCAGGACAAACAATAGATTTTCCTTTGGTCGGTTTGTAAAGGTCGGCACTATTCGCGCTGAATTGCCAATCAGGTGCGTTGCTAAAACGGACGTTGAACCGGTCGGAAAAGCTGCCCCTAACGGCGCGAAGGGCAAGCCCGATATCGCTGTTTGGCTCATAGCCGGTAAAACCCCAAACCGCCAAGTTATCAAATTTAGATAGTAGATGCTGCCAGACTGCAACATAATTGACAGAATAAAAGTCGCCCAGAACGTGCAACCGAACCATCACGCCTTTATAGGTGGCACATAGTTCTTTTATTTCTTCTTTTATGCGCTGCTCTAATTCGCTGCCATGCTGCAACCGGTGTGCCCACATCATATTATTACCATAGCAATTGTCCCAATGGTAACACGAACGGGGACAGGTGGCACGTTCTTCTAGTGTTAGGGTATAGATAACATAACCGGCAAACTTGCCTTTTTTAATTACCGGTAGTTTATCTTTAGATAGTTTTGCATTCTTGGATTGTTTTAAAACATCATGCGAATAATCCGCCAGCAGTTTAACTGATTTGGGATACATGGTCGCGGCTGGCTTGTTTATATCTGCTTTTTTCATCGGTTCGGTTCCTTTGTTGGTTAGTTAGTTTGGAAACGTTACGGATAAAATCCGGTATGGTCAAGTGGTAAAATTCGCTGGCCTTGTCTTTTTAAATAACATTCAGGACAAGAAAGCAGCCCGTTCTCGTTGGTCATGGCTGGTTCCCCGCAATCATCACAACGATATGCGGGATTTAGTGTGGTTGGTTTGTCAGGCTTTTGTCTAGAAGTTTGGCGTGTAAAATTTGCCATCGTTCAGTTCCCTTTTTAGCGTGGTTAGTTTGTCACGTTCGGCATTTGTCACAGGTTCACCGTTCCAGTCTTTGTCACTGATTTGTCTGTTTAGTGTCCGCCATTTGTCAGCAACGTTTGTCAGGCGTGGATCGCTTGCCGCGTTGGGGTATCGTGGCGTGATTGTGCTTGTCATCTCTTGCCTCAAATATAACTATAATTAAACTCAGCGTCTAAGCCATGCCATGCTTGTTCGTAGGCATAATCCCAGTTGCTATGATAACCAGTCTCAACATCGTGGTCTGCTTGTCTCTTAGCCCAGTGGTCTAGGCTAGGTTCGTGGTTGAGGGGCAATTCTTCTTGAAATTCGATTGTCATATGTACTTACTCCAGTAGTTGTCCCAAGCTTCACGCAACATATCAGCATATTCTCTGTCGTTGTGCAAGCCCAAGAAATCGCGGTGCGGTTCCATCTCTTGCATGAACTCCCCAAAGAATTCACAATTGCCTATCTTACTGTTGGCAATATGCCAGAAGTCTTCTTCTAGTTGCATTGCCCAAGCTTTGACCTTACCCATCAAAATTCTCCATCATAACCATGAAATTTGATATATTCTTTTATCTTATCTTCTGCGTCTTTAACGTGACCATATATGTCATCTAACGTGCTGTCAACTATGTCTGCATTTTCTAGAATTGTAGCTGCCTCATGCAAGAACGCCAAGATATCCAAGCTGGTAAATTCAGATAGAACGTGTAGGTCACCTTCACCATCACAAACATCACATTTACCATAGGTGCTATCTATCCAGCCACCATTGGCGTGGTCGATGACAGGTTTGTCGTATTCGGCAATGCCGCCACCGTCACAAGCGAGACAGGTTTTAGTTACTGTTGACATTATTCTTCTCCCAATCACTAAGGCTTCCATGCTCCAACACCCAAAGAACTTCGGCATCGTACCCATCGACTAGGGCTACTGCCTCTCTCAAGGCTTTTGCTTCTGCCTCATCAAAACCATCCGCGTTGACAATTACCTCACGTTCGGTTGTCATGCGAACTCTTACCTTATAGTCACCACGATTACTCACCGCCCATCTCCAATCCCATCAAACCCATAACTTCAATAGTCAGACCATCAATCAACTCGTAGACATCATTGACATCCCAATATTCGAATGGTGCCCAGTGGTTATCCCTAAAAAAGTCATCTAACTTTTCTTCGTTCCATGTATCCCAATCGTTGGGCAAACGGTCAGCTAAAAAGTGTGCCGACATACAAGCAAATATCTCTGTGTGTTTGGCTGCATATTCTGCGTGGGTTAATTTCTTAGCCATGATGTTTCTCCAAGCCTAAAATTCTGCGTGATGTTTCTGCCTCATCCCTAAGATGTTGCAAATCAAAAGCTGATAGATACCTGACCCCACCTTCATATAAAGCAGTTTCTATAACAGGGTCAACTGCATTTAATAAATCAATAATTGTGTTTTTCATATCCAAAGGCAGGGACTCGAATATCTTGGCACGTTCTAGTTTTTGCTTTGCACGTTCCTTTTCCCAGTGGGCAATACGTTCATCAGTAGTCATGTTTTCCAGTTTCTTAGCCATTGGTTATCTCCTTGTTGGCTGTTGATTAGTAACCAATATCGGAAACAAAAACACCTGTCAACAAAAAAAATGCAGATAAAAAGAAACGAGGCCAGAAATAAATCTGACCTCGCTCCCAACCAACCAAAGGAAACAACAAAGGGTAACCAGCCCTTTGCGTACACCGTACTAAGCTACTTCGTACAGTGTCCCTAGTTTTACCACGATCTTTTCGTGTTCGTCAAGCCACTTTTTGCAATCGAAACGACTTTTTCCAATAAAAATTGCAACGTGCCGCAGATAATCTACACAATGTTTCTTCTTGACCAGTTCACGGTCAGTCTCTCCGATGCGAACTGACGACACCGGAATACACAACATCCATCTGTAATCTGCACGTTCGACAATTTCTATCTCAAGTTTATTAGTTTTCATCTTCTTCCTCGTAAGCTTCGATGTAGATATCTACAGACTCCCTGATTAGGTCTGCAACAGAAACCTGTTGGTAGGCTGACTTTTGCATCTGATGTGCAATGTATGCAAGCTTATCATACTGTTCTTCTTTCATCAAAAGATTGTATGTTTTAGTCGGTTCCAAAATCTTGTTTGGTCTTGGCATCTCTGATTTCCTTTTCAGATAGTTTATTTAGTTTCTTTTGTTTTTTATTATCTATAATTTTATAACCATACTTCTTATCCCTAAGTAACTTAGCTATAGGATTGATTTTATTATTAATATTCATCTTTGGTTTCTCCCAATGGGGATGGTTAATAATTAGGTAGCACAGCCTGTCAAGCGTTGTCAATCAAAAAAATGCAGTTGACATGATTTTTGTGTGGTGGTATTTGTCAGTCATAGTTTGTAACTAGGAAAAGGAAACCGACATGAAATCACCAAGTTGGTTACAAGGTTATGTTGAATCTCTCGACATACAACCGATGGGTCGGTATCGATCCGACTGTCCGGTGTGCGGCAAGAAGAATACCTTTAGCGTAAACGACGACGGAATGCAACGTCTTTGGTTTTGTTTTCACGCCGACTGCAACGTGTCGGGTCGAACCGGTATCAAGCTGTCGCGTGACTTTGCTAAACTTGCAATCAAGAAACCGACGCAAAGGGCAGACATACCGGAAAGTAAGTTTGTTATCCCAGACACATTTGTTAGCCTTTCTCGTAACTTAGACGCTGAACTTTATGTAAAGTCTGTAAATGCTTACGATGCGTACTTGTCAGGTCGTGCAGATATAAGGTACGATTTCAAACGTAATAGGGTAGCCTATCTAGTTAAGCAGGGTAACAACGTTGTCGATGCAGTCGGCAGATCAATTGACGGAAGAGGAGCGAAGTGGTACAGGTATGGAAATAGTAGATATCCTTTTTTATGCGGAGCGGGAGATACCTGCGTTATTGTGGAAGATTGCGCTTCTGCCTGTTCTATATCAAATATTTCGACCGGACTAGCATTACTAGGAACAAACCTTCTAGATGAACACATAGGAGTAGTGTCTAATTACCAGAAGATTTTTGTTGCCCTCGACAAAGACGCAACCGACAAGGCACTAGGCATGGTAAAGATACTATGTAGACACGTCCCTACAAAACTGATGGTATTACAGCGCGATTTAAAAAACCTAACAAAGGAAGAACGAGATGAATTCTTACGATCCTACATCGATTGACAGACAGATACTTGGGTTCTGTCTCAACGCCGACTTCTTTGGTCGTGTAAAGAACATTGTTGATCGGACGATGTTTGAAAAAGAGATGCGTGACATATTTGACACGCTGACGTATTCGCACACCAAGTACGGAAAAGACCTGACTATTAGCGAATTAGCCAGTCTGTTCAATGATCGTAACCCTGCTATGCCAGAAGCTGCGCGAAACAAGGTACATGAAACCATAGCAAAGCTAGACGTTGGTAACGCTGACAACCACGACTTGCATCTGGATTTGGTACACAACTTCTGGTTGCGTGATCGTGCGCGGGTCATAGGTGAGAAGGCAATCGAAATCTTTACTGGTGACAGTGAGGAGTTCGGTGAGTTACGCCGCCTAATCGAAACAGTAGAAGACGGACGCATCAGCGACAAAACAACCTACACAAAGGTGGAACACGACTTTGAACAACTCTTAGAGGACGAAGCTGGTGATCCTGATTTCCCTTTTACATACGATCTGATCAGTGAGAATGTTGGCGGATTAGATCGTGGTAACTTAGGTATCCTGTTTGCCAGACCAGAAGTAGGCAAGACAACCTTCTGTTGTTTCCTTGCAGCATCGTACGTCAAGCAAGGGTTCAAGGTAACTTACTGGGCTAACGAAGAGCCAGCCCCAAAGATTAAGCTGCGTATCATCCAGTCGTACTTTTCAATGACACGGCAGGGCATGGTCGATAACAAAACCGACTTGGGTCGACGCTATCAAGAAGAGATAGCCCCGCTGCTTACGATTATGGATTCTGTCGGCACGTCGGTTGAAGAGGTCGACGAATATGCCAAGCTAAACAAACCCGATGTTATGTTCTGTGATCAGCTAGATAAGTTTCGTATCTCCGGTGAGTATAATCGTGGTGATGAACGCCTCAAGGAAACGTACGTCGTTGCTCGTGAAATAGCTAAACGAAACCGACTCCTTCTATGGGCAGTTAGTCAGGCAAGCTACGAAGCACACGACAGACAGTGGATTGACTATTCGATGCTTGACAACTCGCGGACAGGCAAGGCGGGGGAAGCTGACATCATCATAGGTATCGGCAAGACAGGCTCAAGCGAGGTGGAGAACACTGTGCGTCACATCTGCATATCCAAGAACAAGCTGAACGGATGGCACGGTATGATCAACGGACAGATCGATATTGAGAGGGGGGTGTACTATTAATGCCTAAGTATGGAGATGTTAGAGAAGACGGCAAAGTATACTGGGGCTATGATAGCCATAAAAATAAACACCGCTGGGTAAGTAGTGAGTTGTTAAAAAGAATGGCTAAAAAAATAAATAAAAGAAGAAGGGACAAAACAAGGCGTAGAAAATACTGGCTAGGAAAATATAAACAAGCGAAAGGATGTGAGTTTTGTGGATACAAAGAGCATCACGCAGCTTTACACTTTGATCACTTAGATATATACCAGAAGATAAAAGATGTATCAAAAATGGCTTCAGGAAATTTGTCTAGGCTCATACAAGAGGTAAGAAAGTGTAGAGTTTTGTGTGCCAACTGCCACAGTGCTGTATCATACAATCAGTATATCCTTTCTAGGAGAAAGAAATGAACATACTAACCTTCGACGTGGAAACAACTCACATCCACAAGGATAGCGGCGGCACGACTGCCCTGCCTTATTTTGGAAACCGACTCGTTTCTATTGGCTACAAGTGGCTAGGTAAGACCGTCCACTATCACTGTTATTACCACAGTGAAAGGCCAGCCTACGACTTTGCTGCCGAAACATTCCAGCGGGAACTTGACACGGCTAACGTTGTTGTGGGACAAAACATAAAGTTTGATCTGTCGTGGATCAGAGAATGCGGATTCAAGTATGAAGGACACGTCTATGATACGATGGTTGCAGAATATATTTTATCGAAAGCCCAGCGTTGGCCTCTTGGACTTGCTGCTCTTGCAGAAAAGTATGACGTTACCCGCAAGGAGAAAGACCTCGTTGCGCCGTATCTTAAAGACGGCAAGACCTTTTACGACATACCGTGGGAGATAGTAGAAGAGTACGGAAAAGCTGACGTACTTGCTACTGAAGAGATTGCACTTAAACAGCTTGATGCCTTTGGCACTACCTTTGAGGAACTATTCAATGACCAACAACTTGATACCGACGTTAAAGCTTTCGCTTGAAATGACAGATACCCTCGCTCGTATTGAGCAGCAGGGACTCAAGATAAACCTACAGACTCTCGATGAGATCGAGAAAGAATACCAAGAAGAGATGGACATCCTTGAGGTACGCCTCAACGAACTGGCGCGGGAAGCTATGGGTGACACTCCGGTCAACCTGTCTAGCCCTGATGATCGCAGCGTCTTACTGTATTCCCGCAAAGTGAAGGATAAACCCGCGTGGTCTCGTATGTTTAATCTGGGTCACGAGATGCGTGGCTCCACAATGAAACCCAAGCTGCGTACCCGAATGAAACGCAGTGAGTTCAACTCAACTGTCCGCCGCATGACAGAGGTAGTTCAAAAGACACGCGGACATCAATGCACCGATTGTCGTGGGGAAGGCCGTGTCAGCCCTCGCAAGAAAGATGGCACACTAGGCAAAGCAATCCGTATCTGTAAGCCGTGTAGTGGCACAGGAGTTATCTACGTTCCTACCGGCGAGGTTGCTGGCTTCAAGTTGGTTCCGCGTGATCCGATGGATACGGCATCCGCCGGATTCAAAACCGACAAGGTTACTTTAGAAAACCGACAGACTGACCTGTCCGGTGATGCCTACGAGTTTGTTGTTGCCTATGTGCGCTACAATGCGCTTCGTACTTACCTATCAACATTTGTGGAAGGAATGAAGAATAATGTTGACGAGAATGGTTTTATACATCCAGAGTTTATGCAGTGTGTTACTGCGACGGGTCGTCTTTCGAGTCGAAATCCTAACTTTCAGAATATGCCACGTGGAAATACCTTCGCTATACGGAAGGTGGTCGAGAGCCGCTTCGAGGGTGGCTCGATACTTGAGGGGGATTATTCCCAGTTAGAATTTCGGGTAGCCGGATTCTTAGCCAAAGACAGCCAAGCCTACATCGACGTAAATGAGGGTACAGATGTTCACAGCTATACTGCCAGTATTATCGGATGCAGCCGACAAGAAGCGAAGGCTCACACCTTCAAGCCGTTGTATGGTGGTGTCACCGGAACCGACGCTCAACAACGCTACTACAGAGCCTTTAAAGAAAAGTATGAGGGTGTCACCGCTTGGCACGAGCAACTCCAGCGAGAGGCCGTCCAGAAGCGATTAATCACCCTTCCAAGCGGCAGGCAATATGCCTTCCCTTACGCACGTTGGACTCAGTGGGGTACGGCTACAAATCGGACTGCAATCTGTAACTATCCGGTGCAGGGATTTGCTACCGCTGACCTATTGCCTATCGCTCTTGTCAAGCTGCAAAATTTGTTCCTTGACAGAAAACTTATTTCTGTGATATGCAACACGGTACACGATTCTATTGTGGTAGATGTACACCCAGACGAAAAAGATATTTGTATCAAGCTGATGACAGAGGCAATGATGTCGTTACCTGAAGAGACAATCAGAAGATATAATGTGGCCTATGATATGCCTGTCGGAATAGAATTAAAAATAGGCAAAAATTGGCTTGACTTGACAGAAGTAGACCTGTAGTATCAGTCTACAACCCTAACAACAGGAGCATGAAAAATCATGGATACAGGGACAGACTTAATGAATATGAATGATATGGACGCAATTGTAGCAGCTATGAATGCAGACAACGATGAAGCATTGATGGCAGCAAGTGGTCAGAATGTAAAACAGACTGGTCAAAAAGGACTACCAAGAATCAACATCAACTACGATGCAGAGACAGAGGACGGTAAGAGCCTACCTCGTGGATCGTGGAAGATGTACGTGGATGGTCGCTACATCTTTGCAGAAGAAGTGGTACTCCGCCCAATCCTTCGTACATTCGAGTACAGCGTATGGGATCAGGAAAGCGGTACGTTTGCATCCAAGTCAGTACAGAAGACCGTACTGTCTGGTATGTTCCCCGATACAAACGGCGGAAACAAATGTGGTCGCTTGACTCGTGATGAGGAAGATCGTCTATCTAAGGATGACGTTGCTTACCTCAACTCTCGTGCAGCAAGCTGTAACCAAATCCTTTACTCTAAGGTGTCTGGTACATTTAAGGACGTAGACGGTAACGAGGTCGTTTTGGATAACGAACCTGTCGTTGCTTACTTCAAGCGTTCTGGTTTCATTCCGATGAACGACTTCATCAACAACTTGAGCAAGCAGAACAAGGTTATGCAGAAGTGCGAAATCTTGTTGGGTACGAGCCGCCACAAGAAAGGCAGCGTAACCTACTGGACACCAAACCCTACCTTGAAGGGCGTAGTTCCAGAGATCAGTGCAGACGACAAGGAGTTGATGGCTAAGTTTGTTGAGACTGTAAAAGGTCACAATGAAACAGTTATGAACCAGCATCGTGACGCAGCAAAGCTTCTCGCTGACGATGACGACATCGATTTGGCAGCGGACTTTGACAATGCTAACGCTGCTTAAAATTCAAGACTACATGTCTAAGGCTCTCAGGGGGGAAGTTTCTGTCTCCCCTGAGACTATCGAAACATTTAAAAACGATTGTGCAAACTCTATTGTAAAGCAACTCAGTCCTGATAACAGGGGTGTGTATCGTCTTCGTATGTCCGGCTTGGGTCGTCCACTTTGCCAACAGGTATTGGATAAGCACGGCATCAAAGAAGACATGGAATACAACACACTGTTTCGTTTCATGTTTGGTGACCTAACTGAATCTATCCTCATGGCAGTTATGCAAGAGGCTGGGGTCGAGATCGTGGACTATCAGCGGCAGGTCGAGTTGGAGATCGGCGGGGAGAAATTGAAGGGAACCCTCGACGTAATCTTGCGAGATGAAACAGGCCAAGATAAGGTCTGGGATATCAAGTCTGCAAGTGACTGGTCATTCAACTATAAGTTCACTGGGATGGGTGGTTACGACAAGCTAAAGGAAGAGGACCCATTTGGTTACTTGATGCAGGGGTTCTTGTATAGTGAGGCCGTCGGTTTGCCGTTCGGTGGGTGGATAGTTGTCAACAAGTCAAATGGTATGGTTGCTGTAGTCGACGTGCCAGACTGGTCACAAAAAGATAAGGCAGACTATCTCAGGGATGCTGCGGAACGAATCAAGTTCCTTAACAATCCAGATGTGAAGCCGTTCAAGCCGTACAAGCCAATTCCAGAAACCTACAAGAACAAAGGTGAATTGGTTTCGACAGGCAATAAGTTGCTTCCACGCGAATGCAATCTGTGTGGATATAGATATCACTGTTGGCCTGATGCTATCTTGCACAGTCGTGTAACATCACGAGCAAAGTCGCCACCACAGGTTTGGTATTCGACTCTAAAGAAAAAGGAACTGTGATGCCGTACCTGTTTGTAAAGAACTATGAAGTAGATTTGATGCACATGAACAAAAGCTTGTATCATATCTACATCGAGTCGACAAAGAAGAGCGGGGGAGAAAGGCGGGTCTGTCAGATGCGTATACATCAGAACGGCCTGCCTCTCACTCTTGTCAATAACTACAGCAAAGAAGGATCGCTCCACGCAGATACTGAGGTGCGAGACATAAAGACTGTAGAAGAAGAACTACAAAAGATAAGCAGAATATCTCACGCGGGAGCGTATGTATGTGTGCCGATGCACCCTTTAACAACAGAACTTACAAATATAGAAAGACTATCCCCCAAACTGGCAGGGTATCTGATAAAAAGATTTCAATCGATTGGACTAGAGTTTTGAAAAAATCACGATATAGGTCTCAGTTCGAGTTGAATCTTGCTCGAACGTTGACAGAAAACGAAGTACCATTCCGGTACGAAGAAACAAAATTCCAATATATACCCGAACCACGCAATTATACACCTGACTTCTACCTAGAAAAGTCAGACATCTACGTTGAAGCAAAGGGTCACTTGACAAAGGACGACAGAGTTAAGATGCTGCTTGTCAAGAAACAACACCCCAATCTAGATATTCGTTTTGTATTTCTGAGGGCATCGAATAAGATTTACAAGGGTAGCAAAACAACGTACGCTTCTTGGTGTGAACGACATAATTTTATCTGGGCTGAAGGCTCGATCCCAACAGATTGGTATGAAAAAAATGGCAGATGATAACGACATCCAACAGAATATGGAAGCCCTGTCTCTTTTACCGGATAGGTACTACATCATTCTTCGTTCTACCGGAGACAATGAGTTCACTCTGTCGGCGTATGACACCACAAGCAAGAAGTACGAAGAAGATGAAGACTTTGATTCGGCTATGATTATCCAAGAGGGTGCACTCGATATGATCCGTATGCACACTGACGAAGTTTACGACAGAGGTGTCGCTGCGATACAGTTTAGACTGGTAGGTCAACAGATGATTGAAGAGGCAGAGATCACTGACCCCAAAGCCATCAAAGCAGTTGAAGGCAACGTAGTTAAAGTAGATTTTGGAACGAAGCAATGAAACTAGATGAATACCAAATGAGAGCGGAAGACACCGCGATATACCCCAACGAATACGCTATTGTGTACCCTGCGCTGGGTTTAGCTGGGGAAGCTGGTGAGGTAGCGGACAAGGTAAAGAAGATTATCCGCGACGGAAAGCCTGACCTTTTTTACAAGGACGATATTGCAAAGGAACTAGGAGACGTGTTATGGTACGTTGCAATTCTTGCAAGAGACTTAGGATACAGCTTAGAAGAGGTCGCGCAGCGCAACTTAGACAAGCTAGAGGATCGCAAGAACCGCGATATGTTGCAGGGCAGCGGAGACAATCGATGAGACACGAAGCATACATGAAGATGATGGAAGACGAAAACGAACAGGCTGGTAAAGAAGCGTACGGGGGAGTAGATCTTGTCAATAATCCGCCACACTATAATCAAGCAGGTATTGAGTGCATCGACGCAATCGAGGCGGCGTTGTCTCCAGAAGAATTACGAGGATACTACAAAGGTAACATCCTCAAGTACACATGGCGAGAAAGATACAAAAACGGAGACCAAGACCTTTCCAAAGCCAGATGGTACACAGACAGACTATTAACAATCAAAAACCGACACGAAGAGGAATAAGAACATGAACAACATGTTGCCTACACCATACCAACAATTCATTCACAAGTCGCGCTATGCACGTTGGATCGAAGACGAGCAGCGCAGGGAGAACTGGGATGAGACTGTATCCCGATATATTTCTTTTATGGATTCTTATGTGCACGACAAGCACGGCTATAAGCTGGACAGTTCACTGAGAAACGAACTCGAAGAGGCTATCCTCAATCTGCGTATCATGCCTTCTATGAGAGCAATGATGACTGCTGGTCAAGCCCTAGACCGTGACGCAGTGTGTGGCTACAATTGTAGCTACATTCCTGTGGACAGCCCTCGTGCATTCGATGAGTGTATGTATATTTTGATGTGTGGTACAGGCGTTGGTTTTAGTGTGGAGAGAGAAAATGTCGATAGGCTACCTACTATATCTGATAATTTTAATAAGTCCGATACTGTAATTAAAGTAGGGGATAGCAAACCGGGATGGGCAAAGGCACTGCGCGAGTTGATTGCGTTGCTCTATGCAGGACAGATTCCTTCGTGGGATGTGTCCGGTGTTCGGGCTGCAGGGGAACGCCTGAAGGTTATGGGTGGTCGTGCAAGCGGACCACAACCTCTTGTCGATCTGTTTAACTTTACTGTTGAAATATTCAAGAAGGCACGTGGTCGCCGTCTGTTTCCAATCGAGTGCCACGATCTCATGTGCAAGATTGGGGAAATCGTAGTCGTAGGGGGTGTTCGTCGCTCTGCTCTGATTAGCCTGTCAAACCTTAACGACGATCAGATGGCACACGCCAAGTCTGGCATGTGGTGGGAATCTGAGCCGCAACGTGCGTTGGCAAACAACTCAGTTGCCTACAAGACAAAGCCTGAGATGGGTACGTTCATGCGTGAGTGGCTTGCCCTGTACGATAGCAAGTCTGGTGAGCGTGGCATGTTCAACCGTGAAGCAGCCGACAAACACGTTGCTCGTAACGGTCGTCGTGAGACAGGTCACATGTGGGGAACAAACCCATGTTCTGAAATCATCTTGCGTGGTTACCAGTTCTGTAATCTGTCTGAGGTAGTTGTTCGTGAAACCGACTCCCTTCAAGACCTTAAAGATAAGGTACGCTTGGCAACAGTCTTGGGAACCCTGCAGTCTACCCTGACGGACTTCAAGTACCTTCGTAACATCTGGAAGAAGAACACGGAAGATGAGCGTTTGTTGGGTGTGTCCCTGACAGGCATCATGGATCATCCGCTTCTTTCAAAGAACGTGGATAGCAAGCGTTGGCTAGAAGAGATGCGGGAAACCGCTGTCGAAACAAACCGACGCATTGCAGAGGAGATTGGTATCCCTGTTAGCGCAGCAATCACCTGTGTCAAGCCATCAGGAACCGTATCGCAATTGGTAGATGCAGCGAGTGGCATCCACGCACGACACAACGACTATTATATCCGCACTGTTCGTGGTGACAACAAAGACCCCCTGACGCAGTTCCTGATCGAAACCGGCGTACACAACGAGCGTGATATGATGAAGCCAGACTCTACGACTGTCTTTTCGTTCCCGATGAAGTCGCCTGACGGTGCAGTTACACGAACTCAGATGACAGCTATCGAGCAGCTAGAGTTGTGGAAGACCTATGCCTTACATTGGTGTGAGCACAAGCCATCTGTTACCATCACGGTAAAGGAACACGAATGGATGGAAGTCGGTGCGTGGGTATACGAAAACTTTGACGTTGCGTCTGGTGTCTCGTTCCTTCCTCACAGTGACCACACCTATCAACAGGCTCCGTATCAGGACATCGATGTGGATGAGTATAACGAGTGGATGCAGACCTATAAAGATGTCAAGATCGATTGGGAAAAGCTGACTGACTTCGAGAAAGAAGACAACACCAGTGGATCACGTGAGTTGGCTTGTACTGCGGGTGTCTGTGAAGTAGTGGACTTGAACGCAGCATGAGTAAGTTGGTTTGGAAGCGGGGTGACGGTTGGGTTCAATACAACCCACCCCGCAGCCATCCCAGCTATGCGGAATGGCAGAAACTAAAAGAGAAAGAAGCCAAAGAAGGAGAAGGCAAGTGAGTTGCTGGCATTGTAAAGGTGAAATGATATGGAACAGTGATGTTGACTTAGAAGACAATAATTACTATTCTATGATTACGTTTCTGGAATGCAAAGACTGTGGGTCAGAGGCAGAATTTTGGTTACCTAGAGAAAAGGAAGAAAGTAATGTCTGAAGAACAAAAAGACATCATCGTTATCGATGGAACAGAATACGAGTTTGACACCCTAGAGGACAAACAGAAGTACATCGTCAATCAGATTCGTGATTTGAATGTTAAGGTTGCACAGGCGCAGTTTGGTATAGACCAACTACGTACGGCACAATCAGCCTTCACAAACATGTTGGTTTCGTCTGTAAAGGAAGAGTCTGTTGATACAAATCAAGATAACGCCTGATATTATTTCTCGTGCCAAAAAGAAAGCTGCCTCTGTAGGTAATCTACAGGGCAGCATCACGGGCAGTCTCAGCAATGTGGTTGGGGCAATCGGAGAAATAATCGTTGAGGAGTACGTCGGCGGTGAGCCTGTCAACAGTAAGGACTTTGACCTGTTGATAGGAAACCGACGTGTCGACGTAAAGACCAAGCGGTGCAATACCACACCATCCCCGAACTATGATTGCTCTGTTGCAGCGCACGGATCGAAACAAGACTGCGACAGCTACGTCTTTGTCCGCATCCTTACAGACCACAGCAAGGCTTGGATCTTGGGAGAGATATCAAAAGAAACGTTTTATAAAAAGGCTACACGATACAACAGAGGGGATGTCGATCCGGCAAACGGATTCACATTTAGAGCCGACTGTTACAACCTAGCAATTCAAGAACTAGAGAACGTCAATGGCAAAGAAGCAGCACAAAGCTAATCTATTTCAATTTACAGCGTACCTAAAACAAGACGGCAATATCGAACTGAATATGGATGGCGTTACGCCAGAAGATTTAGAGTCCGTAATGAATTCAGGGATGCCAGAGTATGAAGGTGCACACTCTATAGCATCCCTGCTTAGATATCTCAGATCGATGGGAAATGAGATGTTGGATAAATCGAGACAGTATATTTAGGCAGCAGCCTTTAGCTTGTCGATTTCAGCATCCACTTTTTCCTTGATTGATTCGAGGTATTGTAGACGCTTAGTATCCGCATCTTTTTTCATTTCTTTGATTACAGCTTCGCTAACCACATAAACTGGGCTACGGCTGTACATGTCTAACAAATCGAACAACATAGTTATCTCCTTTTAGTTGTCGTTGATTACCGGAGATATAGTTTGTGTTCACAGAAAGTCAAGACTTCTTGTGTTCCTTAATTACCTCAAATCGTGCATTCAAGAACGAACCCCGATGACGCTTGTAGCCGTCTTTGGGGTTTTTCATTAGGACAAACTCCTTGCCCTTTTTCATCCAGTGGTAGCCCTCTGGTGCACGAATAACCTTCCTAGCCACGAGTCTTTGCCTTTCCGCCGTACATCAGTTTAACACCACGACCTTTCAAGATATCCTTCTTGGTAACCTTGCCATCACCTGTTAGATCAGGGAAAGCTTTACCACCCTCTGCCATATTCATGGACATACCCATAGGTTGCATCTGGGTCGGTTTCTCTTGTTTCTGTGGTTGCATCATAGGCGCAGACTGCATCATCCCACCCATCTGTGCTTTTTTACGGGGCTTGGTTGCTGTACCACCGTACATCATTGGCTTGCGACGAGACATACCACCATACATCATACCCTTGCGTTGTCCGTTGTTATACTGTTTCATAGTAAATTCCTTTTATCTATGGCATTACTTTGTATTGTTCAGCCTGTGTCATTTCCGCTTCCATTGTAGCCGCATACAGTTCTTCTTGAGGTACGAATGCAGGGGCTAAGTCACCAGTCTTTGCAATCTCTCGTGCAACAAAGGCTTTGGCTATTATGCCAAAAGTTTTTAATTCTTCCTGCGTTACTTCTCCGGGAGTGTTTAGGACTTTTTGCATTATCCGCGCTGCTTCCTTGTCGGTTGCAGCCAAACTCAAAGCGTTGACGTTGCTTTGTGACATCAGGCGAACTGCAAATTCTGCCGCCACGTACGTTGGGCTAACCATTCCACGAGCAATGTTGAATGCACGACTGATTAGTTCGTTTGGTGAGATACCACGAATTTGCCCCTTCGGTTTGAAAGCGACAGCGGCTGCACCAGAAGCGTACAACATGTACTCACCGATATCCTGCATAAAAGCAATATGATCGTCGTCCATAAACTCTTCTAGAATTGCAGTTACATTTGGATTGTCTAGATCAGACACAATGGTAGCAGCCTCTGTCATGGTTTCAACGGTACGCTTTTGACCATCGAGAGCCTTAAAGGTAATCTGTTGATTTGGTGCTACCCCTGCTCTTGCAATCAAACCATTGGTCATCATGTAGGTCATACCCTGACCAAATTCTCTGATGGCTTCTTCTTCAGACATTCCGCCGTCCGTCATAGCTTTGACGAAATTTGCTTTTAAGTTTCGAACAAGAGTGATATCATTATTCAGGATGTAAGTTTCGTAGAACTTCTTGGGGTCTTTCATCTGAGCAAGTTCTTCAAGTTGATTGACAGTACGTTTTTGTAAACCTACAGCCTCTTGAGCAATCTGACCCATGTCACCAACCTTACCGTTTACTTCGTCAATAAATTCTCCGTACTGCTTACGAGCACTCTGACTAACAGAAAGAATTTGTGTGATGTCTTGTTCTGCAGCAATCATATCATCTAAATCAAACAAAAGCTTTGGCTTTGCCGGACCATCTCCGTCCTTGACCATGATTGTTATTGCTGGGGCAACTCTTTCAGACAAGTTACGAGCCGCCATAAAATTGTAAGTTCCTTTTGGAAGGTCGCCACCTAGAACATTTTGTCTAACGGCTTCAGATAAACCAGCCTCTTTTGCTTCTGCCCAGTACTCATACAGATTAGCTTTTACAAGATTGGCTACATTCTCTAGCTTTGCCCTGCCCTTTTCAGTGGTTACATCAAATACAATGTTGCCTGTTTCATCACGATCACCCCAGAAACGAGTAAGATCATCCACTAAAACCTTGACATTATCCGCTGATTTTGCTTTTCCCTCGATGGCATCTTTGATCGCTATACCCAAATCTTCGTGCCAGTTCTCAGGCTCCATACCAAGTCTATACGGACGCTTGTATCCACCGGGAAGCTTAGTTACAAATTCTGGACCAGTGGCTGCTCCAACAATCTGATTTCCTTTACTACCAGAACGAGTAGGATCGAATATTAAATCGCGGTAAGTATCTCGTGCTGTTTGTACGGCTTCCCACACTTCTGGTATGGCCTTCAAAGAATTTTCCATGTCACTTGCAGCATCGTTAAACGGTTTTGCTGATGCGTCATCCGCTTTTGACATACCCATCTTCTGGAAGTGACGACGTACTTCTTCAACCTCAAAAGGTTTGGCAGAAAATGGAGAGAATTCACTGCCCTCTTTCTGGGAGAAATGTAAAGCAATGTCGATGAAAGATACCTGATCACCTAAGTAGTCAGGGTTTGCTGCTCCATCTGCAAGGTTCTTTGTCGTAACAAATTCAACCAACTCTGACAGATCATCTTGGTCGAGTCCCATATTTTTAACAAGAGACCGCTGTGCCATATCATTAAAGGCATTTTGTGCCATCTTACCAGACCGACTAGAAAAGAATTCGCTTCCGGCACTAAACAAACCGCGCAGTTGAGTCGCATCCATATCCTTCTGTTTGGTTACAAAAGACAGAACTGCACCAGAGATATCTATATCCCTGTCACCAATTGCTTTGTCTGCATCCGCATAAGCATTTCGTGCGAGAGCATATATCGTTGACATGTGAGAGTCGTATATATCTTCTTGCAACCGACCCAATTCTTTACGATATTCTGGGGTTCCGCGCATGTCAGAGATAATTCTAGCACGGTCGTTTAGACGTTTAGAAACGTCCGTTGCAGTTTGCATGATAATCTCACGCTGTTGTTCGATGTTTTCCCGCGCACCGGGAACCAAAGCAATCTCTAATTCAGCGAGATTATTTACAAGGTCTTTATCGATATCAACCGACGGGTCAGATAAAACGTTGGTTTTGTATTCACGCAGAAGCCCAAGATATTCAGTCTTCCGTTTTACAATATTCATCCGCTCCTGATCAGCAGCCGCTTGGAAGTTATTTACCCAGCCAGCTAGAAACTTTGTATCCTCTGTGTCGACACCAGATTTCTGTGCAATCATTTCCCGCAAACGTGTTATGCCAGCTTGGGCAATATCTAAACTTGCTTCACTTTGCAACTGGAAAGAAACAGCATCCTTGATAGACTCGCCGGAAACATTCTTTAAAGAACTAAATTCTAGAGCCTGCAAAGGAGCAAGACCAGAGATGTGACCAAAAGATAGGCGGAATATTTGTTCAGCTTCGTCGCGCATTTCGCCTTCATCAAACCGACTTACGATTCGATCACGAAGTTCGTTGTAATTTTCAATCGAACGGAAGACTGCTTCGCGTTGCTCGTTCGGCAAACCCTTCATAATCTTGTCGAGCATTTTAAAGGACTGAACTTCTTCTCTTGCTAGTGGACGACCTAAAGTTGCCTCTAGTTCAGCAAGGCTTCTGTTCACGAGTAAACCTTTCGGAAGCATGGGTAGATTTTCAATCATCTCAACCATGTTCATTCCGATTACACCTGCGTTACCACCCGTAAAAAAGTTAACAACTTTAAATGGTGCAGCTACAGTCTTTTTTATAATAGGCCGACCAACAAAAGCAAATGAAAGTGCGCCTAATACTTCTCCCGTACCTTCGTCTAAACCGATCTGCGGAAACAGGTTGTAACCAGCCGTTTGACCGATAGCAATGATAGACTCGTCAACAAGCAAGTTGAACATGTACGGATTTTTTGCCCCACCAAACATAATTCTATTACGCCGACTTTGCAAAGCGTCTAGTTCACCTTGAATAACTTTTATTTTGTTTGGTGCTTTTTCTGCTCGTAAATCCTTTGCTTTTTCTGCAATTCGTTTGTCTAGATTAAACAGAGCAGAACGTGCGCTTTCGTTAGCTTCTACGGAACCGATAGCACCGCGATTATTAAATGTTGTACCAATTCTAGCCGTAGCTTTTCTCCACTCACGGGTGAACATGTTAGACTTTTCGGCTATTTCAATTTCGCGAAGGGCCGTAACAGGGTCCATATCAGCATACTTAGGATTTTTCTTTGATTCCCTTGCTACTTTAGCTAATTGACTTTTACCTTTTTGTAGGTGCAGGATACCAAATCCAGATGTTACTGGGGCGTTCTGCAAAAGAAAAGATATGCCTTGTTCTGTTGGGGCGAGTTCGTTGAACCCAAAATCCAACAGTTCCTGTCCCATTCCAGATGGAATGATTGGAGATTCGATTTTGCCAAGCCCTTCTAACTCAGGCTGATAGTCACGCTCGTATACGTCCTGACCATATCTTTCAATAAATTTTTCTTTTATAAAATCGTTTATAGAGCCTTCGTACGTTGCACTAACCCCAGCCTCATCTAAGAGGTTACGATATGATGCAAAGGCTCCAGCTACGGCTGGTTGACGCTTTGCCCACGCCTCTGAAAACGAAGGAACCTCAAAGCCAAACATACTAGGAGTTGATTCAACTACTGCCGGAAGAACATACTGACCCAATACCTGAATGTAGTTTGGGATGTTTCCAGCGAATCTAGCTTGCTCACCAAGCTGCCGTCCTGTTTCCTTAAAAAACTCGCCTGTACTGTAGTGGTCAATCAGCAGATCACGCACACGTGGATCGACAACTTTGCTGTCCAAAAATGAAAAGAAAGCCTTGCGATTTTCTACGTAATCACCCATCACATCCCGCTGACTATCCGTCAAGGTTTCAGGAAGATCCGTTTCTAGTTCACCAGTTGCGGTTCGCTTGACACCAGCAATTGGTTGCGTTTCCTGTGTACTAGGTAGGTTAGCAACATCGATTCGGCTGCGGATAAACTTTTCTGCCTTTTGATCGCCACCAATAGCAAGGTCGATAGTTGCTTGGGGTATTTCCAGTTTTCCAATTACGTTGGTTTTACCAGATATAATATCTTCGTAGGAAGGTATTTCTACGGGTTTAGGCTGAAGCATAGCTGCTGCTTCATCCCGCATACTCACAGGAAGATTAGCTGTTGGAACTCTTGGTTGTGGAAAAGTCTGAAGTTCAGCCATAGATTAAACACCCATTTCAATTAGGACATACCGTCCGTTAACCACTTTGTACGTGCCAGAAAGTACTTCTTTCGTTTCTTTATTCCGAAGAGTAAATCCACTCATGGTATTTCCGCCAGTCGGTTCAACCGTCTTAGGGTCGATACTGCCCGTAGGAGCGTTTTGGGGAGCAGGTTGTGGAGATTCTACCACTGGTGCTGCGGTTGATTCGTTTCTTTGTATATTGGTTTCTGGTAGCGGACCTGTTCCTTGTCCTTGTGGGGCGGCTGATTGAGCCGGAGCAACAGGAGCAGAAGGTTGAACAGTCTGGCTACTTTGTTGGGCTTTGACTTCTACTGGGTTGCCTTCTACATCAATGTAGATATTTCCACCGTCGTTATCTGTGACAGGAATACCCCCAGACAGTGCGGGAAACACGGGTCTTCCGTCTATGCTGATATATTGTGTAGATGGTGCTTGGCCTGTTGGTGGATCGTAGGCTGGTGCCATAGTACCATCTGCTGATTCTATGTACTGTGCAAAGCTGCCCTGACCACCCAGAGCCTTCTTAGACAACTTATCAATACCGACGATTCCCTTAATTAGTTTCTTGGATGCAACAGTTGCTTTTCCTGAACCTGTCCCAACGGTTTCTATGATTGCACCGTATCGTGCTTTTTTGGTTTCGAAATCTGAAATAGCAACTCTCAAACGAGCCTTCATTGCAGCCGGTGTATCAAAATTTTGACCAAGACGAGCAAGTTGGTTTTCAATGTCTTGGTTAGACAGTCTACCTGACGGATCAGCAGCACGTGCCATCTGGAATGCAAGAGATATACGAAGAGCTTCAAAGGCTGCGTATCTTGCGCCAGCTTGCTCTAGGGTTTCTCCTTCTTTCCGATTTAGTTTTCCGCGTTCACGAGCCATTTCAATTTTATTATTTAAGCCCGATACATAACTGTCTGTCAAGAACCTATAGGGTTCACCGGTTTCAGGATCTATTCTTCCTTTCAAAGCTGCAGCCTCAGAATCGCTTCTTATGTCCGCAGCCGGAGCAAAAGCACTAACAGTTGATCTTGTTATTTTTGTGGAATTATCGGCAAGGGCTGTAAATATAGCCCCAACAGATGCAAGCTTGCCTTTAATTGAATCGAGAACAACCGGCGCGTCAAATTCGGTTTCTGCCATGTTGAGCAAACCATATATACCTGTGTCACCGCCTTCTGTCCCTAAAACTTCAGTTAGTTCCATGTTAGCCGCTTCAATTTTTCCGTAGTCGGATTCTTTAGCGGTTTGTCCAAATAACTCTCGCGCAGAAAACAAACGGTTTGAAATTGACTCGTCAACATAGTCGAAGTTAGTATCTGGGTCCCAGTTTTCTACTTCTTGAAATGCTCCGAACACATAGGCGGCACCTATTGCGCTACCGTTTGTTTTTTCAATGATGGTGTTGAGGAGTGTTGCAGCATTTTCCTGTGTCATGCTAGAGATAGCAAGGGCTTTGGTAGGAAAAACCAACCCTTTATCTGAAAAATCTTTTGCAATGTCTCGTGCAGCGTTGAACCACGACTGACGCTCTGCTTTGGTAGCCATACCAGTTTGCTCAGTGTACTTGGCCCAGACATTTGGTAAATTTTCAAAGTCAGTTCGAAGAGAGTTTCCAAGTGTATTGTAGCCTGCTTCATACTCACCAAAGCCGCTGGCAACAATAACGTCTGTAGGATTAGTAGGACTTACGTATGCCGGTTTACCGTTGGTTTCACCGTACGCTCGACTTAAAGTACTATAGTTTTCGTCTCCTGTACGCTGACGCATGATTGTGTCAAACTCTTGAATACCTCTCAAGATAGATGTGTCAATCTTAATTTCTTTGCCGCCCTGCTTGCTTTTTGCAAAATCGTTGAGGATACGGCTTGCATGAGCAGTATATAGGCTTTGAAGTCCAGCTACTTCTGCATCGTCTGCCTCTAGAAGCATGTTTCTATTTTTTGTGTTTCCAAGAAGCTGTGAGTTCATATCTGCAATAGCACCGTAGCTATCGCCCAAAGAACTAAACTTTCTAACGTCAACATTAAATCCAAATCTGCCCACTTTTGATTCGTATGCGCTGGCTTTGGTTATAGCACCTTGCATCTTTGCAAGATCCAAATCTATCCCGTCGGTTGCGCGACCAAACATATCAATAGGCTCACGCTCACTGAATTTTTGACGAGCGGATTTAATCAGAGGAAATATGCCGCTGGTATCTTTCTTAGGATCAAAGCTTGCTTGAATTGCCAATTCTTCAATTCTGTCAACTTTAGCCTGTTCAGCTAAACGTCTTGCTTCTTCTTTTTCAATGCTCTGTGTGAAGCCCTTGATAAGGCCAGTAGCGAATGCTGCACCAATACCCATCTTATTCAGCCTCTTCCATCTGTTTCATGTTCATAAAGCTTTCTGGCTCCGGCTCATCCGGTATGTAGCCACGCCGAATTTCCTCGTTAATCTGTTCGCTAACATACGCAAACATGCTAGGATTGTTTTGCTTCATCATCTGGAAGAATGTATCGTCGTCCATTTCATCACGCTCTAGTTCGTCGTCGTTCTCAAAGAAACGATACGGAATACCTTCCTCTTCTGCCATCCCAGCGATTACCATTGCAAGAGGACCCTTCATCATCACGCCAACATCAGGGTTAAACCGACCCTCTTGGAACCCCTGCATGATATATCCTTCGACAAGCACCTCGACAGAGGCACCGACGATTAGCATCTTCATCATTTCGCGTTTGACTTTTTTTACCTTGAGGCTGGCTATAGCTCTGTTCAAGGCCTCTTCTGCATCGACGGTTTGAGGGGGCTGACCCCAAGCGTAGTTTTGATTGTCTTGTGTTAGGCTATATCCCGGTGGTACTCGCGAAAAGGGGTCTTTCGCTTCGATGCTTCCACGCATAGGCTGATCTTGTGCTATTCTCATATGCCTACCTCACCTTTCAATGTCGCTTCTGCAAGGACTTTTGTTTTGCGTCCAGACCGAACAGTAGGGGTTACCTCTTGTCCTGCTGCTGCACGTAGGTTTTGAAGATGTGGGTTTTGGGAATTGTACAGGGCTTCCCAATATCGTGATACCTCTGGGTTTTGATATAGACGCTGTTGCATTTCAGGCATCTGGACCTGACCGACTGCCGTACCGCGAGTCAATTCCTTTACAGTACGAGGTCTTTGGAACTCTGCGCTTTGAAATACTTGAGCGTCTTTGTCTTGTGCTCCAACCCAAGCTTGTGCACCCTTCTTGATAAATCCCAGAGCGGTTGAGGAATCATACAAATTAGCATCTTCGTCAGCAAACATGTCTGCTGGACTGCCGCTTCTTCCGCCACCAAACAACGCACTTCCGAAAGTCCATGCCGTGCTAATGGCATTACCTAAACTAAATATTTTATCAAGCATCTATTTTCCTAACTTATGCGTTTGCAATCCACTTGGCAATCCAGTTTCCAACTCCGGCAGCTAGGTTGTCTTTTTGTGTTTGATCGTATATCTTCTGACTATTTGCAAATTCCATAGCCATGATTCCGATTTCGTGCTGCCGTTGCAGTTGTGATTCTCCCTTTTGAAAGTTCCACGCTGCATTGTCACGATACTGTTGCCATAGATTATTCATTGCATTTTGTGTTGCATTAAAAGTGTTCTGTACGTTTTGACGGTTGGCTTCGTTAGCGGCTGCAGTATTTGCCGTGTTTACTTGTCTGCGCCACTGAACGTTGGATTGGTCTACAGCAAATTGCATGTTTGCATTGAACTTAGCACGGGCATCATTCATTGAGGCATTGAACTGATTCATTGCGTTGGCTTCACCAGCATTGAACTGGTTCATTGCGGCTACCCGGTTAGCGTTTGCTGTCTCGACCTGACTTCCCAACTCAGCAAAGAATTGTTCAACTTGCAACTCGTTCTTTGCATTGAACTGCTTACGTGCATTATCTTCAGCCGCATCTTTGAAAATAGCTTGAGTCAGGGCGTTGTACGAAAGGGTATTGGCCTGCTGCTGTGCATCGAGGTTCTTTGTTTCGATAGCAAGAAGAGCCTGTGCGTTCGTCACTGCAGAGGTCAAACGGGCATTTAAGTTTGCCTTGTCCATTGCCGCAAAGGTTGCAGCGTTGGACAGAGCCATCTGCTGTTCGTTGTTCAGGTTTGCAAGCTGAATCGTTGCGTACTTCTTTGCGTCGTCGGCTGCAATCGTAATTCCAGATTCCAAGACAGCTTGGGTCATTGCTGCTGCAGCCATCGAACTGCCACCCAAACCTCGTGCTTGCATAATACCGCCGATTTTACGAACGGCAGGGGCAGCCCACGGGGGCATCGGTTGACCTTGCTGGATGCTTCCCAACAGTTGACTCATTTGATATTGAGTGGTAGCCCGTTGGTCTAGTTGCTGGGTTGCTGCTGTGCCGATTGCTCCTGCAGACGGACCTGCCTGTACCCCAGTCATGTCAACCTGAACAGGCTGAGTGATTTGAGCGGCTTGCATCGTTCCTACCTGCGGAGTTACCTGCGTGGTAGTTGCGACTTGGCCTAAGTTAGGTGTCGTCTGAGTAGGTAGGGGGGCTATTGTTCCGGCAGTTCCCGCCGTTGCAGTAGGAACTGTAGGTTGTGCAGCAATTTGAGTACCGGTTGTTCCCTGTATTTCGTTGGAAGCAATGGTTTGTGTTACAGGAACTGCAGCAGGAATACCAGCTCCGGCAAGTGCACCTACTTCTGTTTGTAATTGCTGATCTGTAGTAATTGTTGCCATACCCTAGTCCCTTTGCAAAACCTTATCCAACTTATCCTCGACCCGATGCAAGGCTTCCATGACCTGCCGCATATCGTTGCGAACATCTTCACGAGTTGCGTACTCTTCGCGTGTCTTGTTAACCAAGATACTCAGCCGTTTCTGTTCGCCGTTCTGTTCCTTTAGGAACCACGCCAGACCAGCCACGAACAGGCCGATGAGCATATCTATGAGGCTGGTCATTTCCACTGGTCAACCCCTACGCTGTGTAGGAGTTGCCAGCAGAGATAGCGGCATTGGCTGCTGTCATATCCTCTGTAGTCCAGAAGTCTTTAGCAACCATGATTTCCAGATGTTCAACATTCCTGTCTACGCAGTCCTGCTTGTCTGCGGCATCATCATCAGCCATAGCCTCGCCAGCAATAATAGCATTGATGAGGTCAACGCTGTGACCCATCGCTGTGTAATGTTGTGCGATTTGTTCTGCTGTTAGTTCGTCCATTGTACTCTCCTATTAGTTGGACTCAAGTGCGGCTACTTTAGCCTCAAGTGTTTCAATCCTGTCCATTGCTTCTTGCAATGCCTTGACTGCTTTCATATAGAGGATGCTGTATTTAACCTCTTTAGTTGTTGTGCCTAAATCGTTGTTATCAGCATCTTTGTCAGGGGATTCTGTGACAAGCCCAGACATACCAGCAGCTTCAACTTCTTGCGCTACAACACCCAGCCTCCACAAATCATCGCTGTCACCTTTTTCTGTGACATCTGACTTCATCTTATATTTGCGAATAGTCAGGGCTTTGATATCATCCCACTGGCTAGATGCGTCAGTGATTTGTTCTTTTAGCTTTACATCTGAAATAGCACCATAACTGTTGTCGTGGTTGACTACATCGCCGTCCGAATAAATAACAAATCTTCTAGCTACAGAATCATCAAAGGCATAGATATAGTTAGTATTATTGTCAGGCGCACAATTTGCAAATTGTTGAAAAATACCGTAAGCACTAGAAGCAGCGAGATTTTTTATGTAAAAACTTGTGTTACCAACGCTACCTACATCAAATTGCCATCTTTCAGCCGCTGAAGAATAATGACCTCTAGGATTACCATTGCCATCCGACAGCACGATGTTGTTGCTGGATGTGCGGATGTCCAAGCCGCCTTGATTGCCGTCAAAGCGACCAAGAATGGTGTTGTTGCTACCTGTTGTAACATAAACACCGCTATCTCTGCCGACAAAGGTGTTATTTTGCCCACTCGATACACCAGACCCAGCTTGGTATCCAATTGCTGTGTTACCAGATGATGACGTTGATGAATTAAGGGCATACATACCAACCCCAACATTATATAAACCGTCTGTCTGTTGTTCGCCAGCAGTGCGTCCAATGTATACGTTTCTTTCGCCTGTAGTTAAATTTGTCGCTGCTTGAAAACCAAGTGCTGTATTGTAGCTTCCCGTGGTTGCATCATATAACGCTTCTACTCCGACTGCTACATTTTGTGTTCCAGTTGTTCCAGAGTATGCAGCCCGATACCCCACAGCCGTGTTGTTGCTTGCGGTGGTATTATTATATGCAGCCTGATGCCCGACAGCAACATTATAGCTACCTGTACTGGTTTGATTACCTGCGGAGCCACCAAGAAATATGTTGTTAGTTCCTGTGGTTACTAAAGAACCCGCAGCGTCACCAATACCTATGTTATAGTTAGCTGTAGTTAGGCTACTTAAAGCAATATAACCTATGCCAATATTGTAGTTACCCGATGTACAAGCATCTAACGAAAACGGGGCTATTGCTACGTTCCGTGTGCCAGTGGTGTTTGCATACAGCGACTGATAACCCACAGCAGTGTTGTAGGATGCGGTGGTGTTGTTTCTTAATGCAGCACTGCCTACCGCTACATTGTAATCACCAGTGGTGTTATATTGCATCGTTGAACCAGAGCCGTATCCCCCACCTACTGCGGTGTTTTCTGTGCCAGTTGTATTAGAGTATAAAACAAAATAACCAACACCAGTGTTGCCATTGCCCGTAGTGTTTGAATATAAGGATAGACGACCAATTGCGGTTGTACCGCCGCCAGTAGTATTTGAATATGCAGCTTGCTGCCCTGCTGCTGTTATATTTGTCCCAGTAGTATTACTATACGCAGCCTGATACCCAACAGCGGTGTTGTTGTCTGCGGTGGTGTTGTTGGTTAATGCTTGATAGCCAAGAGCAGTGTTGTTATTACCTGTGCTATTGTCATATAGACTTTGACCGCCCATACCTACGTTGAATGTGCCAGTAGTATTACTATACAAAGCACGATAGCCGTGTGCATCGTTGTCACTAGCAGTGGAATTAGAGTATAACGCCTGATAACCAATAGCCGTATTTACTTGGCCGGTAGTGTTGAAGCGGAGTGCTTGCTTACCCAAAGCTGTGTTTTGGTTACCCGTGGTGTTTGCATACATAGATTGCAAACCAACTGCTGCATTATCTACTCCTGTAGTATTTGAATACATACTGGTGTAGCCAACCGCTGTGTTAGAATCTGCGGTGGTGTTGAAGCCAAGTGCGCCAGAACCTACGCCAGTATTATAGCTACCTGTGGTGTTATTTCCCAGAGCAGCCGGATTAACACCATATACAGTAGAGCCAACAGCAGTGTTTGCAGTACCAGTCGTATTAAGCCTCAACGCGTACGAACCAATAGCTGTAATACCTAAACCAGTTGTATTTTCATATCCTGCAAAAGCACCAAAAGCTGCGTTTGCGGTAGCAGTGTTGTCATATAGTGACTGATAACCTACAGCAGTGTTGTAGCTTGCGGTGGTGCTGGAGGCTAGTGCTTCCTGTCCCATAGCAGTATTGTATGCGCCAGTAGTATTAAACTGCAGTGCCTGAACACCAAACGCATTATTGTAAGAGCCAGTCGTTGTGTATCTCAACGCCTGAAAGCCCAGCGCGTTGTTTTGCTGGGCAATTGTTCCTGCGTATCCTGCCTGATACCCCACGGCTGTGTTGTAGCTGGCGGTGGTGTTGGAGTAGAGGGCTGTCTGACCAACAGCAACATTGTAATTTCCGCTAGTATTTCCTGCCATAGCACCAGCACCAAGTGCCGCATTGCTTGCGCCAGTAGTGTTTCCATACATAGTGGCTTGACCAACGGCTACATTAGCACCACCTGTAGTTGTATTAAACATAGCTCTTTCACCAAGTGCTGTATTAGCACCAGCGGTGGTATTGTTATAAAGTGTTCTATATCCTACTGCGGTGTTTTCGCTGGCGGTGGTGTTTGCAGTGAGTGCGCCACTACCGACTGCCGTATTGTAGTTGCCCGACAAGCTGCCATCATCCAACGCAGCGTCACCCAACGCCACATTGTTTGTGCCAACAGGATAATTACCGTCCAGCTTGATTGTGCCGCCGTCTACACTGACATTGCCAGCTACGGTGAGGCCGTCTGTGACTGCTGTGCCTGTTACGTCAATGCCTGTGGCGGTGGTGATAAATTTTTGTGCGTTGTCATAAAATAGTTTAACAGCACCATTAGTTATAAAAGTTGCTATATTTTCACTTCCAGCAGAGTTGTAGAAATGAATATCATCTCCCCAAATTTGAAGATTACCTGTACCATTTTCTCTAATGTTAGAAGCAGACCCATCGTGATAAATCTGCAAGTCAGACCCAGCACCGAAAATGGCCTTGTCGCTATCGCCAAAGGTCAGGTCAGTCGAAGACAACGCAACAACCCCTGTACCATTCGGTGAAAGGTTAATATTACCGTTCGTGTCGGTGCTTGAGATGGTGTTGCCGTTGATGTTGATGTTGTCAACGTCTAGGTCACCGGTGATGTCTACGGCACCCACAGCTTGAATGTCGTCGAGATAGGCAGTCCCGTCAAGGTGCATATCCTTGAACTGAAGAGAAACGGTTCCAATATCCAACGTGTTCGTGGTCTTCGGCTTGATTTCTGTGGCACTTGCAATGAAATCTTGAACCGGACCCAAGACGGTAATCGGCGCACCTTCTGCTGCCGTGCCATCGTGGGTGTGGCCCGTTGATTCGTTAAACGCAGATTCTACCGCATCGAACTCACCGTCGAGGTCTGAAGCGTTTATGATGTTTCCATCTGCAATGTTGTTTAGGGTGTCGTTCCTTGTGTAACCTGTACCCATAGTCGTTTCCTTCCGTTATCGCCGCCCGTAAGTGCCATATTCGAGCGTAGCTGCGTCTAAAGAGTGTGGTGGGTTTGTTGAATTCGCGCGGAACTGGAGCGAAACAACATACCCAGAGCCTACCATCTGGCTCTCAAATAATCGTTGAATTGTACCACCATAACTACCTGTTCCATAAATAGCGGTTCCATAAAATGCCGGGACGTTTGCCCCTGAAGTGTTGTCGAACACGACGGGGGTAGGTTGGATAATTCCCAACTCGTCAAAATCAAACAGCAGGTTTACTTCACTGAAGAAACTGCCATCTGGGTCCGTGTACAAGAACATCTTGTAGATGGTCTTGCGAATCCGGGGGTCGTTGATTGGGATGTACGGGGTAGCAAAGGTCGAATAAATCTGCGCCCCATCCAAGCTGTTCCCCGACTCCATCTGGTAAACGTATCCGGTTGTGTTCGCGAACACGATGGTTTCAATTCCTTCGTAGAGATTGCTACTGGCAACGTACGCCTTGAATCCCCGCAACTCTGCCCAGTTGATTCCCTGCTCCACCTGCGAACCGATGATACCCTGTGATGCGTCTGCCGAAAAGTTCGTGTTGTATCCAAGCAGCCTGTACTGGCTCTTAGGGCGAATCACCACGCTACTAAACGAGGTGTTGCGGTTCACAAAGTCGGTTACGTCATCTTGTATCGGCTTCGATGCAACAGCAAGGTTGAAGTCCCCCACCCTGTCGGTTGCAGACAAACTCCGTATTCCGTCTGGTCCCAAGTAAAGTACGTCTCCGCCAATCTCTTGAATTGTGTCGGTTTCGGTACAGCCGGTATCCAGAGTGATAGGCTGAAGCTGGAAATCCCCAATCGTATTGCCTACCAGTCGCTTGATAGACCTCTCACTAAATATTATAAGCTGTTCTCTAAAAATAATCAAGCCCGTAATTGCACTTCCGACATTTATTGTTCCGGCACCACTCGCTGCGGAGAAATCATCGTAGGTGTAGGGGGCTGTAAACAGCAGGGTCGAACCCTTTGCAAAGAAAAGTTGGTTCTTGAAGTTTGCTACGTGGCCTGCGCCGTTACCGTCCGTAGGAATACCGTCGAGGGCGGTAAAGAACGTTCCGTCGTATACAAATGGTACGTTGGCCCCATCGACCCCTACCATGTAGTCGGTTCCGCTGTAGTTGAAATTCACGAACCGGTGTTTGTCCATGCCGGTGCGGTCTACAGAAAGGAACGTCAAGGCTGCGTTATTTGCAGGGCTGCTGTTCAAGGCAGGGTCGATAGCAAAGGTTGCAGAGCCGCTGGTAACTGTTGGGGTAGCTGTCAAGGTGTAGATTAGGTCTACGCCTGCAATCGTAAAGGTGTCGCCAACCTGTGGTGTCCCCGTGATGCCGTCGACAATCAAGCTAGTTCCGGTTTGCGAACCGCCGTCTACCAAAACAGTACCATAGTTGGGTGTGTTTACCTTTGTCCACCCCGAACCTGTTGATTTGAACAGGTCCGAACCCCGTGCTGCAATCACTGCGCTTTCGAAGGTATGTACCCCTTGAATGATTCCAGAACCAGATACAAAGGTTAGGGCATCTTGGTCTGACGGGTTTACGACCATCGTTTGGTCTAGGGTCAAGGTAGCCCGTTTGTTCACGGAACTAAAAGAGACACCGCCAGATGCAATCGTGTAGCGGAACGACAGAACAGCATCATCTGCGGGTGCTACTGTAATTGCCGGAGTGATGGTCAAGGTAGATGCCGTACCTACGAGGGCAGTTGCGGCACTCACTGTGTAAACTGTGGTATCCCCAGCAATAGTAAATGTGTCGTTTGCAGACGGGGCAACATCCAAGCCATCTACGTTTAGGCTCGTTCCTGTTTGTGCTGCGCCGTCTACAGCCCCGCCAGCAAGAAAAAACACGTCGGTTGCGGCAGGTGCAGTGTAGATGTTGCCGACAATCAGGGTTGTGCCGCTCTGTCCGTTACCGTGAACCAGTGGCGCACCATACGGGGGAACGATGTCTGGGTCGTACTTATCGTAGCCTTGAATCGAACGATAACCACCCTCAATAGACGGTTCGTAGTTACGAAGGATACGAGCCGACCCCGGAGCATTGATACCATGCTGCAACGGGGACATGTTCGTGATGAGGCCACCTTTAAATTCGATGGCGTATGTTTGCCAACGGTCAGGCATGGGCTTACGATGCCCTCATGTAAATGTTTTCGTTGACCGTTACTGTTCTCATCTGCTTGATACCCTCTTCGAACTTGCGTTGTGAAACCGATGCCATCTCTAGGTTGTCACGGAACATGTAGGCGTAGTACATAGCACCATCGACGATTACGTGACGAAACCGCTCTGGAATTGTCGGGACATCCGTATTGAGAATGAGGTCAACAGGGTCCATGAAATATTCGAAGTCTACTTGATAGGCTTTGTCCGGCATAGGAACTACGCCCCACTCACCGTTTTGGCTGCGAAACACGCGATCTGGAACTGCACCTAGAGCCGTGTTGGTTTCGTCCTCTTGGTCGATGAACCGGTCTATGTACTCGTCATAGCTAATCTGAATCAGATGTTGAGCACTGCCTACACCTAGAGTTGAATCTCTACGAACCCGATAGGTATCAAAATCAACATACTTTGCTTGGGAAGGGATAGGATATCGAGTAACCCCCGCAGTCAAAGTTTGTTGATACGTATTGTGATTGAAAGGCCAGCTAAAATGGGCTTGATTGATGTGACGAATAGAAGAGTTCACAGCCTCTTTGATTGCGCTGTAAAACCCCGTAGCTGATGCAAAGTTCGCAGAGGTTAGCTGCGTCTCATTTAGGCGTTTGGCAACATCGTTGGTTAAGCTGAGATAATCATAGGCCATAGTTACCGGGTCCTTACTTTGAGGTTAACGGAGCGAATAGCTGTGCTACCTGTGCTGTCTGTCATCGTACAATAAAACGTGTAATTTCGGGTGTTTACTCCACTGCCGATATTGATGGTGGCAACCGTGTCAGTTTGTGTTTGAGACACATTCTGGATGCTGTCCGTGGTTGCCCCGCCGGATGCAGTAGTTAGGTCCTGACCCGAAGCCAAAACTGTACGGGTAGAGTATGTGTCGGTCTCTACAGACCAAACGACTGTGGAGATAGTTGCGGCACCAAGAAACCGCGACCAGTCCATGCTGTAGTCGAGCGTCTCTCCGGGGTCTTTAAAAGGCCATTTGTATGACATAAATTACTCCACGTAAACTGTGCGGGTGTAGCTGTTGCCGATGCTTTCGATGTGGACAACTCGCGGTTCCAACACTACAGATATTGTTCGCTCAAAGGCGTTGATTGCGTCCTCAACCAAAACTGTTCGAGGGTCGAGAGCAACGTGTACGGTTCGTTCGTAACTGGTTAGCGGCATTAGGCTGCTCTATCGATATTGATGGTACGCCGTCTATCATAGAGTTCGCGAACCGCATTGTAATCAAACTGCACTCCTGAGTACGTTCCAGTCCCCACAGAGAACGTCCCCTGAACCCCTGAAAGTCCTGCTGTTGTGTACAGGGTTAGCGTACCGACCGCACCTGTTGCGCTAACACTACCCAGAGGTTCAGTAGTCTGGGCCTCTGCGTTTCCTAGTGTGGCTACTGCACCGACACCAGATACAGATACAGAGAAGCTAACGACAGGTTGTGGGGTTCCGATAGTGCCTGTTGCAGATACGCCGCTAGGCTTCTCATCTATGTTAGCTTGAACCGTGCCTACAGAACCTGTGGCACTAACGCTGTTCAAAACCTCTGTCGGTTTTTCTTCTACCGTATTTACCGAACCGGTTGCCTGAACACCTGTAACTGGAACAGCTAAGTTTACAGTCGGTGTTCCAACAGAGCCAGTAGCGGCTACACTATTAAGAACTTCTGTCGGTTTTTCTTCTACAGTATTGACAGAACCGGTAGCTTGTACGCCTGTTAAGGTAACGCTGTTGCTTATGGCAACGCTACCGACGGAGCCTGTAGCAGATACAGAACCCAAGACCTCTACTACATTAACAGTTACGGAACCTGCAGTAGTGGTAGCAGATACACCCCCAACCTTTTCGGATATGTCAATTTCAAATCCGGTTACTGCTACGGTTTGTATCGAACCTGTTGCAGAAACGCCTGTTAAAGAGACGTTGGGGCTTACGACTCCATAGGAAGCTGCACCGTATCGGGCAACTCCATAGATAGCATCTGTGGAGTCGTAGAAAGACATACTAGGCTATCCGAATGATAGCGTTACTCGCGTCTGCTGCTGGGAACTCAATAGTCAGGTCACCGGCTGTAGCTGAAACCGTGCCGCCGAAGTCAATCACAGCAATAGCTGCGTTACTAGCTGCTGTGTTATAGATGATACAACCATCTGCAGATACAGTAACGTCTGCAAACACTTCGTCTGTAAAGTCGACGATTGCGGTTGAGCCGTCCAGAGAGATAGTTGCACCGTCAAGAACCTGACCGCCCGTTGTGTAGTTGGTTCCGCTGGCTTCGTCGCTGTTGCCAGTTACATCTGAATAGTTGGTTGTGCTGGCATTATAGGTGCCAGTTGGGGTTGCTTTGATAAGCGCAATCTTCAAGGAATCGGTATCCAAATCATGGACACCGCCAAGAATCTCTTGCTTGAAGCTATTACACATCGCAGTTGTAATTGCCATGATTTGTGTCTCCTATTAAAGTGATGTCTCGAAATATTCTTCCAGAGAAATTGAAATATTTACTGCGCTATTTGCGCTGGCTAATCCGCGAACCTTGTCGCCGGGATTCAGGAACAAGGGGTAGTCGGTGATTTGAAGCAGGGAGTTCGCGGGAAGTTCCACTGTTTCAGCAAGGGTGTGGTACGTTGTTGTTGATGCCTCGTACCAATCCAAACTAAACGTAACTAACGAACTAGAGGCATTGTTGATATAGATGCTGTTTACGTCGCTGGTAAATCTTGCAGGGACTGTATACACATCTTGGTTTGCCGTTGTGAGTTCGAGGGCAAGGGTGCGTCTTTTACGTTCTGCCATCCTTACACCCCGTTGGTCAAATCATAAAAAATAAGTGAGCCAATAGCTGAACCTGAAGGTGAACCTGTTACGGCAGTACGAATACCAACCGTCATAATATCGCTTGTGCCACCTATTGTTCTGCCAAGCTGCAAACTAAACTTGTAACCTG
>Ga0208161_1000070_pt1 | contig 48185 bp, 55 predicted proteins | sample CB_VirMetaG_3_FD_184538 | JGI IMG/M metagenome (GOLD analysis project Ga0208161, IMG submission 184538) | Freshwater to marine saline gradient viral communities from Chesapeake Bay - CB_1508_1S Viral MetaG (SPAdes) (version 4) | ecosystem: Environmental > Aquatic > Marine > Coastal | place: USA... | reverse complement strand
CTGTCAGGCGTGGTTGGAACAGACCAAGAAATTACGACTAAGACTCAAACGAACGGCACATTCGATGGTAGCGATGTGACCTTTACTTCGGTATCGGGTAACACGGTAGAAGCCTTAGTCTTATATCGTAAGAATGGCGGTGCAAACACTACCTGGCCTTTGATCGCATACATCGATACCGGCGTAACCGGATTACCCGTTACACCGAATGGCGGTAATATCGATGTGACTTGGAATGCGTCCGGCATCTTTACGCTGTAATGCTCTGGGTTGATACGGCTGAAGAATGGGCTTTGAACGCACTATTTTGTATTGCGTTCATTGTCTTTTTCATTTTTGCGTTTGTGTATGCTTCGGTGGCCGCTTTGTATTATGTGCTGCTGGCTGTGATGAAGTGGGACTTGGGATATTTAACAGAAAATGTGCGAACTCTTAGTAAAAGCGATTGATGCGAATCACCCAGACGCTGAGATAGATAAAGCGGGTTGCTATAAGACCGGTGACGTTGTTTATATTGCTGATGACAACCATGCGTGGGGTGCTGGTGAGAAAGACACATCCATGTTTCATATCGTGAAGATGGCAGGCGTCCCTAAAGAATCTATGCAGTATCTGTTGAACGATGAGAAAGAACCGATCCCTTCGAACGCTGCATCTAAAATTCCAGCATTAAAACGACATATCCAACAGCGTGACAGAAAATCGATAACCTTGAAACGTTATCGTATCGACCCCGTGACTCAACAAATTACAGATAAAGCGAGGCCGTAATGCCATTAACATTAACCACACCGACTGCGATCAGTGATACAGTCAACTCTTTTAAGATAAATTCTTTCGCTGTTGATTTAGATCGGCTTGAGATTTATGTAGCTTATACAGAATTGAATTCCAGCAATCATGTCATTTCGGAAAAAGCAATGACGATTGTTGAACCTGATTTCACCAATGCGATCACAACAGCAAGTACAGAAGCCGGCTATGACGTTTATTTGGCGCTGAAGAACAGTTTATATGCCCAACTACAGGCGCAAACAGGACAGACAGGAACAGTTGCATGAATTACGAAATCTTAAAGGTTGAGTTACAAAACCCTACATACTCGGTGTTATCAGATACAGAAGTGACAGCGGCTTTAAATGCAGAAAGTATCACGGTAAAAACTTCAGTATCAGCACATGATATTCGGAAATATTTAATGCTCGTTGACAAACTGTTGTCTATCGAAGCCAGCAGTTTAAACTCAGCTAAAGCTGCAACACGATCCTTAGAAATTTTTTCCTCTTTTGACTTAACAGAAAGCGCAGTTGAGGCGAAATTAACTGCTGTACTGGATGCTTTGATAACAGACGGATTGATTGATGGTACAGACAAATCCACTATTTTAGCTTTGGGAGATAAGTTAATTAGTCGAGCAACCGAACTGGGTCTACCTAAAATCTCTACTTGGAATGTCACTGAAGCGAGGGCAATGTAATGGCAACCGCATATAAAAAATATTCAGCACAAACTGAAATTATTACTACTGAATTAAACTCTCTGGCAGATACCAGTGCGGCAACAGCAACAACCGAAGTGGATAACAGCACGAATCGATATATTGAGGGATTCTTAGATTGTTACTTTAACGGCGCAGGAGCAACAACAGGCTCCGTTGCTATTTATATTTTAGGGGGTAACGCTACTGGTGAATTGGCAACTACCGCTAATACTAGCAATATGCGATATGTCGGTTCAGTAGAATTGAACGGCACAACAGCCGTGCGTAAACAACTCACTTTTTCGGAAATTCCGAAATTCTGGAAAGTTCGAGTGGTCAACAATTCAGGTGCGGCATTAGCGGCCTCTGGCAACCTGATTGACTTTACTGGCATTAACTACGCTGACGTATAAGCTATGGTATTCATACCCCGTTGGGAAAAATACAAGGATAAAAAACCGAGCGGGTTGGTTGAGGTTAACTATGCGAATGAGTTAGCAAAAGGTTTAAAAGTAGCAATGATGCCAGAAGCAGGAATGCAAAATCTGGCGATTGAAACATTAACAACTGCTACAAACCCATTAGTTACTAATGAGGATCAACAAAAAAACTGGATATTTGATCGTTCGACTGATACAACAATCGATACTAAATATTCTAATAGTTCAATAGCAGAACATAGTTGTTTCTTAATAACCCGGCATAGGTTATTACTTAGTGTAAAACTCGAAACCTATGTCACCAACCGTGTTTCAGCAAACAATGGATTTGCATTCTATACAGAGTCGGCGAGTGGATCATTTCCCAATCAAACCTTTCGTTGTGGGTATGTACATGGGGGTGTAGCTGCTTATACATCGTCATATACTATAACCGGGAGCAATACGAATTTTATACCCATAGGATTTGCTGCAAAAATAAACTCAGCAGTTGATTTTTATGTTAATGGTAAAAATGTAGATTCCGTTGCAATTGGTAGCATTAATAATAATTCAGATACCTTTCGGATTGGTAAAGATGGTTTTTTCAATTCGGCACTTTTGCATAATGAAATGCCTGTCTTATATCACTTTGATAGGCAGTTATCTGAGGAAGAGTTTGCAACATTATCTGAAAACCCATACCAAATCCTAAAACCCAGACAAAAATTCTTTGTTATGTCTGGTATGGATGGTAGTGTTAAAAAAGCTATTCGTTCAAACCAATCTATTTCTACTATTAGTCGTTCATCAGAAGTTGTTTCTGTTACTCTTTCATCAGCTTACCCAAATAATGCTTTAAAAGTAGGCGATACCATTGTTATTGATACGGATGGTGGAACTACTTCATTTGATGGTGAACATACTATAACATCGGTTGCTTCTCAAACCTCATTTACTTATAACCAACCTGGTGTTGATGCTTCGGGCAGTTTAGGCGCTTCACCCACTGCTGGTGGCCATTATGCTTCTTTAAGTTCTTGGGTTGCAGCCATGCAATCCACTTATCCAAACTTAGTGACTTCGGATGTTGTACTTATAGCAGAATGTTATAACGATTGGCCCAGTGGTTTAAATGACCAAGTCGGTATTACTGGGTTTACTACAGACTCAACCAGAAATATTATTGTTAGAGCTGCGGATGGACACCAACATACTGGTATTCCAGGAACAGGATTTTGGTTGTACTTTAACACAAATGGGGTAATATTTTCTTTAGGCACGGGTTCAAATGTTGTAGTTGATGGTATAGAAATTAATTCGGTAGGTTCAAGTTATTCTTATAGTTATTTAGTACAACTAGGAACATTAACGATATTACAGAATTGTTTATGTGTTGCCGATGCAAAAACCCATCAGGGTATTAAATTTATGGTGGGTGCTGGGGGGAATTTTAGCATTGCACCAAAAGCAATAAATTGTATAGTTTTTAATGCCGGTACATCAGGAGCGTATCGTTCGAATGCTGGAGGTTCTTTTCATGCAGCCATCGCTTATAATTGTAGCGCGATAGATAGTACTGTTGGGTTTTCTACTGGAAATTCTGAAATGCTTGTACAAAACTGCCTTGCATATAATTGTACAACTAGCTACCAAAATTCATTCTATTCAACTTCATCTAATAATGCGGCATCAGATGGTTCAACTGTTACTCCACCAGGAACTAATCCTTTAACTGTTAATATAGTTTCTAGTGATTTTGTTGATCCTGCTAATGGAGATTTCTCAATCCCATCAACATCTCAGCTTAGAGATGCTGGCGCGGATTTAAGTGCAGAAGGGTTTACGACCGACATTCTCGGTAATCCGAGGGGTGTGTAATGGCCGGATGGGACATAGGAGCGTTTGAGTATCAGCCCTCAGCAGGAACACAAACCCTCACGCCTTCTCTGGTTACTAACACCAGCACGTTCTATGCAGCAACCATATCTCAAGCTGGCAGTACACAGACGTTAAGCCCGTCCTTAGTCACTAACACCAACACGTTTGAAACAGCGACTGTAACCCCACAGAACACGTTAACTGCAAGCGTTGTTACGAACGATCAGACCTTCCACGACGTTACGCTTACAACATCCAATTCAGTTGTTGTTGATTTATACACGAATAGCTCATCATTTCATAGTGCGACTGTTACCCCATACAACAGTTTACAAGCGCCTTTAGTTACAAACAGCCAATCTTTTTATAGTGCGGATGTAACGCCATCCACTAGTTTACAAGCATCGTTACTTACTAATAATCAGACCTTCCATACTCACGTTGTTAGTTTAGAAGGCGCACAAGTCGTTGCGCCGAATTTATTAACTAACACACAGAGTTTCTATAGCGCAAGCGTTCAACCAGGTGCAGTATCCGTTACCGCACCGTTGGTTACGAATATTCAGACGTTTTATGCTGCAAACGTCAGTCAGGGCGCGGTCGTTATACAGCCTGATGTTTTAGTTAATAACAGCGCGTTTTATAACGCGACTGTATCGCCCGGCACTGTAGCGTTACAACCTTCGCTGCTTACCAGCTCTAATTCGTTTTACACTGCGGTTGTTAGTCTTGAAGGTTCTAAGACATTAGCGCCATCTGTAGTTACCAACAGTTCTACGTTCCATAACGCGACAGTTACCACCGGCACGGTTACATTAACCGCAGATCATTGGAGCAACACAAACTCGTTTTACGCGGCTACAGTAACACCGGTCAATACGCTGCAACCCGCATTAGTCACGAACGCACCGAGTTTCTACACGCACGTGGTTACAGCTGGCGCCCCGACATTACAGCCATCGTTACTGACAAATAGCTCCGTATTTTATACTGCGAACGTAACGCTTGGCGCTGGCACGCAGACTTTACAACCGCCATTAGTGGTTAACAACAACGTCTTTTATAATGGTCAGGTTGTATTTGATCAGACTTTGGCCGCTGGGTTATTCGTCAATCAGCCGGCGTTCTATACGCACCTGATTTATGATGCGGCGTTGTATAAAGAGGTCATCGAGTTTTCTGTGTCGATCGCACAGCTAGATGCGAAGTCTGTGTCGATACAACAAGAGAAAAATTTTACTTTAGGATTATAGTCATGGCATGCGAGATTCATTTAGGCGATATCGGTACCGCATTTAGATTAACCATATTGGATTGCGCCGGTGCGATCGTTGATATCTCAGCAGCGAGCGTGAAGGAAGTTGTATTCCGTAAACCGGATATGACGGTGGTTACTCAAGCAGGCGCGTTTTATACAGACGGTACGGATGGTGTTGTGCAGTACGTTACGGTTGCAGACGATTTAGACAAGCTAGGTAACTGGAAGATTCAGGCTGAAGTGACGCTACCAACTGGAAGGTGGTCTTCAAACGTAGAGACGTTCAAAGTCTATAAGAATTTGAAACCTGTATTATAATCTCTTTAAGCAACTCATTTTAAAGGTTATGCTCCGGTGGCAAACGATCCGACGGTTAACATCACAAAGTTTTTAGGGCTGTATAACAAACAGCAATCGCGGCGTTTACCTGTAGGAGCGCTGACTGTAGTAGAGAACGTAGATATAGACGATACGGACGGTATAGTACGTAGGCAAGGTTATCAGTCTAAATTATCTTTGCCTAACGTGACTTCAGCCTTTGCTACGCAAGACCAGCGACGGTGTTTTGTAATTAGCGATGGTAATCTTTTATTCCTGCAAGAAGACCTTTCTTATACAAGTTTAGCCTCGGGATTATCTACGGAATTTGTGTACTGGGAAGAAGTTGCAGATTATGTACTGCTATCCACCGGGCACGTTATCGATGGCGATAATCAAGTATCGATGTGGCGTATAGATTCGCCCCCACAACCCAAAGTTACGCTATCAACCGGCGATTTACGTGAAGGGCAATATCAAGTGGCCGTGACTTATGTTGATAGTTTAGGTCGCGAGGGCGGAGCAAGTCCGGTTGTAGTATTGAATATTAACGCTGGAGAGGCGATAACGGTAACCCCGAATATGGGTAATTATTCACTCGCTCGCGTGTACTGCACTGAGGCCAACGGATCGCAATTATATTTAGCCGGGGAGACCGCTACCGCGATTACATTGGCTACGGACTCCAGTTTAGTATCCCCTATAGAGGCGGATCAACTAGGAGCGTTTCCCGCCCCAGCCCAAGCACAAATATTAGCTCATTATGATGGGCGTTTGTTTGCTGCGGAGCCTGGTAATGGCGTGAGTATCGTTTGGTTTTCAGTCCCGTATTGGTGGAATTTATTTAAATTACAAAGCGACTTCTTCACCGTACCTGGGGATATTCGCTCTATAGTTAGCCACTCAGACGGGCTGATAATCGGTACGGATGATGAGATTTACGTCTACAACGGCAGTTTAACTCGAGTAGCTAAATATGGTGTGCCTGATGGTGTGCCTGCTACTAAAGACGATACGGGTACGGTGTTTCTCTGGACGAAGCAAGGGCTTTGTTCAGCGTTACCATTCACTAACTTAACGTCGCAAAAGTGCAGCTTACCCACGGGGAATGTGTGTACCTCTGCGGTCGTAGAACAAAATGGTTTCCGCAAAGTTGTTGTATTGACTGACGCGGAAGGTACAGCAGATAATCAACTATTATAGAGGCATAACAATGGCTGTTCGATATTCAACTGGATGTTTTAACAAATTATTAGGTACGGCGAGTCTTAAAGACATTTTTGCGGATGGGGTGATTAACATCTACACCGGTACGCAACCCAGCTTGGCCGATAATGCAGCGACGGGAACGTTACTGGCAACCGTGACCGTAGATGCTGGCGCTTTTGCGGCAGGCGTAGCGACTAATGGCTTAGAGTTTGACGCTCCGGTTGGGGCGGTAATAAGTAAGGCCGCTGCAGAAAACTGGAAGTACACGGGTGGTACTGCAGGTACTGCAGGTTGGTTCCGTCTGGTTGGTAATGCAGCGGACGGGCATAACCAATGGGAAACTTCCAGCCCTGAAGCTTCTTCTACTACGCTACCACGTATTGATGGGTCTATTGGCGTATCCTCCGGAGATATGCGCCTATCAAATGTGAATATTGCTGTAGGTGCTCCAGGTACAATCGACGAATTTAATATTACGTTAAGTAATCCGTAGAGCATGAGCTTCACCTGGTCTGGAGATTTTAATACCTGCAACTTCTGGCGTCCTTTTGCTGAGGATCGCCAGCGGGTGCTGGATCAGACGGTCGGGATGCGAAGTCTCCATGCGGGGGGTGGGGTTGGTGGGAAATCTTTGACTCGTACTTTGTCTCAGGTATATTTCCCCGTGCCTGGGGTGAAGATTATGATTCAGATCAACCCGCACCATATTCATATTATGGCGGAAGGTGGGTGCAAACATTATCTAGAATCCGGGTTTTATGAGATTTATAGTACCGCTATATATAATGAAGGGTCATATATAGCCGAAAAGTTACGCTTAATCGAGAACGGTTTTGTGGAAGCGGTGATGTCCTGCGAAATAACGGGCGTTTCTGGGCCTCCGCAAGGTGAGTTAAAACCCTCGAAAAAATCAGCGCCCTTATGCGACTCTGATTTCCCGTTCTACGGGGGAAGGTGTATGCATGGGGATGACATGCAGGATGGCTTTGAGTCCCATGCTATGGGTAGTCCAAACTTCGAAGGGCAAGACTCTTTGGTCGTCTATTCTGCATCCGGAGAGCCTAGAATCTTGGAAGGGAACGGGCCATATTATGAAGGGTTACGAGAATTAAAACAGACTCAATTAAAAACACCGAGTTGTTTCTATACAGGTAAGCTGCAGCTTTTTGTGCAAGCTTTGTATGGAAGTGTAAGAAAGGATTATTACGAGGCTTTTCCTGGACTAGGTATTCCAGGGATTATATTTCAGGGTTTTTTATTAGAGCGAGATTGTGGGCTTTTGACCACTTCAGACTATCGATATTTTTTGTGCCGTATCAATACTGATGATGTAGTGTCCTTTAGGGAGATTATCCCGAGCCGCGCTGCTGACTGCTATTTGAAGTTTCTACGAGAATATGGGGAGGAGACGTGGCTAACCTCGAAGCATAAAGCCTATTTAGAGGCTTATATTTTTTCTGCTTGTGATCTAGCGGCGGAAGATACCGAGCAGCGCGTCTCTTTAGGCTTTAGTGCCGCGTTTGAAGACACTATCGATGGTTGGAAATTCGCTAGAGAGCGCAACGAATTTGCGGCCATTGTCCATGAATTTATCTATGTAGACGCGAACGATAGTCATGGGCACATGCGTCCTACCTTGTTTGTAGCTACTGTGGATTATTTTATTGGGGGTGATGGCGCGGTATCTTTTTCAATATCACACCAAGAGACGGAATATCCGCTATGGCAGCAGAGTCAGTGGTTCGTTGCTTGGATCCCGCAATATATGCCTATAGTGTCCCACTATTCATTTGGTGCAGGATACCCTTCTTTACCCGATCCGTCCATCGACGGACCTACTCCGATTGCCGGATATTATTCCAAAGATGACGAATACGTCATGTTTTGGGTGAAAATAGAAAAGATTGTAGAGACAACTGGGACGTATGATACCGGACTTCCTTATGCTTGGCCGTTCTACGAATCAGAGATGGGGGCGTTCTCTAGGAGGTCACGAATTATCGCCAATAACGGGTATAGGTATGAGCTATCTTCCGGTGTAGGGGCCACCCCCACCATAGACCGTACCGAAATATGTGAGTCATGGGATGACTTTAAGGATTTAACCTACAAAGAAGTTCAATTTAGATCGGGGCAGTATTTAGGCTCCCCTCAAAGCTCACTTTCGGCGGCTTATGCTGATAATCGCGAAACACTATATGGCCCGCTTAGTGATTGGTTAAGAGACGTACATAATTGGAGATCGAATAGGGCGCCGCCTATGGACAATATAGGGGATACGTCTCCCTGGGTGCAAGATTTAAGCTGCTCTATAGCTGCGGAGTATGAATCCTATGGGAGTATATACCGTTATGGGGTTGCTATGGTAGCCCCTATGTTGTACGACCGAACGGGGTTTGTACACGGTATCCATAAATACCACTCGGCCCCCTCTGCTATAGAAGGAGAGGCTCAGACCTGGAATGACCCAAGCAATTCGGGCGCATATTCTTTAGGGCATCAGTATTCCCATCGCGTGGTAGAAGTAACGTATCTTGGTGACGGTAATTACTCCTACGGCCCTGAGATAGATAGAGTGGATACCTTATGGTACGCAGTCGGGGGGAATAATTGGTGGATCGCGGAAATACCAATTAATATCCCAGAACATACGTCGTGGATCTGGCAGGAACATATTAAGGGGTATGCTGAAGAGGTGGGCGATGGGTATACTCTAATCGACGGGTATGAAGAACCCTCAATATATGATCCGTGGCATGACGTATATTTTAGCCAGCCGCCACTTATTGGGCCGCCTATTATGATACAAACGACATTAATTGGACGTGGGACATTTGGTGGGGCGAGTAAAATATTATTTTTTGATATGAATAAATCATTTGATATTGCGGTGAACGGCTTTTCTCGATCTTATTTTTCTGCGGTAGGGTGGATATAATGGCAGGTGATCCTTTTTACGACGATATGGTTTTGCTATGGCGCGGGAATAATGGTTTTGTAGATGAATCTGATTCCGGGCTTACGTTAACCCCCCAGCAAGGGTATGACAACCCAGCGTATAATGCAGGGGGGTGGGCGTGGGTAGAGGGTAAGTTCCCAGGGACAACCGCTGGAAAATTACAAGGGAATCGCCCTAGAATATCTATCGGGGCGAGCCTTTTAAATGGGGCGACTGCCTTTACCCTAGAAGCGTGGGTAAATTCCGGCACATCGGCCACCGGATCGCGGTGGATAGCCGCTCAAAATTCCTGGGGGGTTGCGTCTTCTTTTGGATTATATATTAGCCACCTAAATGGGGTATCCGTCGCTTATAAACCCGGATCAACCACTTACTCTTTGGCTCAAGGAAACAACCCCCCGAATAATACATGGGTACATGTAGCGTGGACGCGCTCTGGAGGGACGCACTATTTGTTTATAGACGGAATATTGAAATCATCCGGGGCCGTCTCTGGGACTATGGGGGCGGAGACAATGTACATAGGTCAAAATTCAACTTCTTCCGGACTGAACTCACACATAATTGACGATTTCATCGTATATAACAAAGCTATTTATACATCAAACTTCACCCCTAGAACAATGGAGCCTCCGACGTACCAACTTAACGATAAGCTAATCCCTAGAAAAGAGTTACAGCATCGGCAGCCGACGAGGCTCAACCAAAATTACTTCATCCATAGAACAGGACTCTGAACATGCCAACCGCATACACGCCCGAAGAGGGTCAACAACTTATTGCTAACATGATCTTTAAACAAGCTGACTCAAATCGAGGCACTGACCTTCAGCTTGGGCTGATGACTAACACAACGGGCATCGGGGAGACTACCGTCTATGGTGACATTACGGAGCCTACAGGCGGTAACTACGCCCGCTATACCTTGCTGGATACGGGTTGGACGATCTCTTCAGCAGGGCTGGCTTCGTATGTGAAGCAGGTATTTACTGCGACGGTCACGCCTTACTCAGCAGACATTACAGGTTTTTTTATCTGCTCAACGGGCGTTGCCCCTAAGATTCTGCGTATTCAGGTAGAAGATGCGGCGGCCTCTATCGCCGTGAACGAAAGCTACGCGGTAACTCCGTCTATTGACATCGGGACTTCGAGCTGATGGCCTACGAACCTATCCCCCATTTAGATAAATACAAGCTGATTCTACCCCTGAATGACAGCACTCCCACAAATTACGCTCCATACGGGAACTTAGGCATTAGGCTTACTAGGGAAGGGGGGATAACTCACACCGGCGCTTCCTACAAGCACTACGCAGCTAGTTGGTATAGTGATGGTTCTAGTGATGGTTTGGCCATTACAGGAGGGGCATTCGCTTATGGTACAGAGGATTTCACATTAGCTTTTTGGGTAAACGCCTTAACTAGCCCAGAAACCTACCCTTTTATCATGGCGTCGTCCCTATATAACGCAGGGAACGGTTTTATTGTCACTATAAATGGCCCAGCAACTGGTTGGGGCGGCCCTGGGGACGTATCCTTCCAAGGGTCTACCGCACTTACTCATAGAGTTTCATTTGGTACAGGTAATGCCTCACCCATACTTAACTCAGGGTGGCGGCATATAGCCTTTGTTAGACAAGGGGTAGAACATTACTGCTTTGTCGATGGTGTTTTATCACAACAGGTAACTGCCACTGGATTAGCAGATTATCAAGAATACCAAACTCCTCGCCTTTGGGGAACTACAGACGCATACACCGCTGGTGATTTTAAAGGGTATTTACAAGACGTTATCTCCGTTAAAGGGGCTGCCTTATGGACTTCGGATTTTACACCTCCTGGGCCTTTAATTGAAACAAGTTCACTAGGAAACATAATTATAGCGCCTACCAATCCCATACCTTTTACGCTATCGTTATCCTTAGTAGAGTCCTTGAGCGCAACAAATTTTTCTGCGGTTGTTACTAATGCTAATACCGGGTTCATTATGTCAAAAACAACCGTTTCTGGCGCAAACCCTACTATCAACCTCAGCACAAATGACCCTTGTTTTGTCACACTATATCCTGATTATGGCACGATATGGGCAGCAAATACTGCTTATGCGCTTAACGACAAAGTATTCCCTACCGACCCGGTGACTACCCCATATTATTACGAATGCACTACCGCCGGAACATCTGACTCCGTTGAACCGACTTGGCCGACATCGGCAGGAACAGTCAATGACGGGACAGTGGCATGGACACTTGTTGAACAAATGGTTCAGCCCATTACTCAAGGCCCCTTGATTCCGACATGACTGATTTTGTATTTACGGGAAATCCTTATACCCCGTCTGGGTCGTTTACGTTCCAGATATATACAATCATCCATGATGCCACCGGTGTCGGATCCGTTCTTATTGCGCAGACCTCAGTTTCTGGAGCGAATCAGGCTATCGGCGTAGGGGCTATAAGCCTAACGGGGCTGTCCCCTACGCAACACATTATTAATCGTATCGGCGTTGGGTCGATTGATTTTAAGCAGACCTCCGCTGTAGAGTTTATCGTAAACCACGTTGGGGTCGGGTCAATACAGGTAAGGTGGCTGTCGTGGGTGACCCACCCAATACAGAAAGTAGGAATAGGGGGTATCCCCGCCACGGCATCTTCTGCGGTAGAATATATCCCCTATCTGTTTAACCCCGGAGTTGACCCACAGTTTAACTTAGTGGAGATATATACCGGATGTGGTTACTATGGCGGGGCAACCGATTGCCGGGAACGCTCCCGTAACCACCACGTGTTAACCTCCGTGAATGGGGCGCAAGTGGTAAAGATGGAGCCAACTTATAATGGCGGGGTCTACGCTTTAGATGGGGTTAATCAATACATTAGTTCCGACGTTGGCATCAGTATTGCCCCTTCATCCTCTGACTTTACGATGGAAGCGCGTATTTACCCGAACAATATAACTGCTGACGGGGGTATCGGATTCATCGGTACGTTCGGCTCGTCTGCGGGTGAGATTGCCTTTATACTTACGGCGAATTACGGTCTTGTCGGGTATGTGAATGATGGTCTCGGTACTACCATCTCCGTAGCGACTGCTGATGCGGTAGTTGGCAATCAGACGTGGACGCATGTTGCATTTAGCCGTAGCGCATCAGAGTTGACGTTATTTGTCGATGGGGTAAAATTAGCGTATACCGCAATAGGAGCGACCTCATTTATCCCCGTAGAACAGTATTTTGTAGGATATGCGTTTTATAACGGACTGGATACTTACTTCAAAGGATTTATAGAAGATGTTATTTATTGCCGGGCTGATAAGTACCCGTCAGAGTTTACTCCGAGGGAGCGATCCTACCGTTATGAGTTACCGATAGATTCTCGGGAGTTTGAAGAGCGTAAACAGAAACGACCTGCACGACCCCGAGCACTTAACCAGAACTACTTTATCAACCGAATAGGAATTTAATTATGGCAGGTATTATTGCATCAGCGATCACCGCACCTTTAGCTCTGTCCGTTTCAACTGCGGTTTACCCTCTTAATCTGACCGCACCTGCGAATCAGCGAATTAAGATTCTTCGCTGGTCTGTGATGTTCGATGAAGAAACCGGCGACGCGACCCCCGCAATCCCAATCACTGTAGATGTGGGTAAAGGTACATTGGTCACCGGTACTTCGGCGTTGACGGCTAATAAGGTCAGCGCGGGGACTGAGACGTTACAGACTACCGTCTTGCAAAACGGGACGGGGATTACCACGTTTTCAGCCTTGGACAGCTCTATTGTTAACCCGCAAACCTCTTATGAAGTGATCTTCCCAATGGGGCAAGAGTTAATTATCCAAGGCGGAGAAGAGTTTGTCATGCGGGTCACACCTGGGGGTGTTATCAGTACCAATGGGCTTAACGTCAAAGCTAAAGTCTGGTTTGAAGAATAATGAATAAGCGCGGCACAGCCTGGTGGGGTTGGTGGCAGAAGAAGTATATCCCTCCACCCGCTCACGCGGATGCTAATCTAGGCACTTTCGCTAGTGATCTAGTCGCATCTGGAGGACCTGTAGCGGGTATTACCGTTAGCTTATCGGGGTTTTCTACATCGATATCCGGTTATAGTGGCGGAGCTTCGGCTTTAAAAGGCCCTTCGATTACTATTGAGGTTACCGGTACTTTAGACGGGTATGCTACAGCCGACCTGAATGGATTTTCCACCGCTATTACTGCGCACGGTCTGAATGGGGCGGTTGGTACGACGGTCAATTTGGCCTATGGTATCGAGTCCCTAAGTGGGTTTGAACTCACTTTAGACGCGCACGGTGGTGGCTACGCCCACTTAGATTCGGTTGCATCCACCCTTAATTCTTACGGGGGCGGTAGTGCGGCTATTACGTCGTTTGATTCGGTTATTGCCGGGGTTGGCACTACGGGTAGTGTCACTTCAACAACGCTCAAGGGACCCGCACGAAGTCTAAGTACTTATGGTGGGGCCTCGGTTACGCTGTCGTCGTTTACCGCCATCGCATCTGGTGCGGGTGTAACCGGGTTTTATGGTGTAGCCAATCTGAGGGGGCCAACTAGCTCTCTGCAAGCCAGTGCACATAGTCTGGATTACGGGGTAGCTACTTTAAGCGCACCGAATATGTCTTTAGTATGGGGCGCTGCGACTTTAAACGGGTTCGCTACGCAACTAGTATCGGGCGCGCAAATCCAACAAAATCCGGCATTTGCGTATGCTATGAACATCCATTCCGCCGAAACTAGCATCTATACTAATTACGATTTTAGTTATATCATACGACTAGGCGCGTCGTACTATGGCGTTAAGTCGGATGGACTGTATTTATTGGAAGGCGCTACTGATGCTGATACGGCCATTAACGCCCGAATTAAAACCTCTATGATGGACTTTGAGACTGCGTTACATAAGCGCGTGCCGTATGTGTATTTAGACACCGAGTTTGATACGACGATAACGCCGTATGTTGAAGGTGCAGCAACCGGCGAGTACACGGCGGGTTTTAACGGTCGTCGAACCCATTTGGCTCGCGGCCCTAGAGGGCGACAGTGGGAATTTGAAGTTAAGAATGTGGATGGTGGTGATATGAAACTAGGTTCGCTTGAGGCTTTGGCCCAGGTTATTACGAGGAAAGTATAATGCCGAGTGTAGATAGTCTTATTGCTGCGCAGGAAGCTAGGGCGGAAAGTTATGCGAGTGAAGCCGAGGATGAATTACGTTCGGCTATTTCGGCATCTAATACGACATACCCCTTTGAATGGGTAGACTATGACCCTTTAGGCGAGTGGCCTAAGGATATCGTATTAGATACTCAGACGCCACGGTTTGAAGATGCGTTTATTGAGCAAGTCAATAATGCGATCTATCCGAGTTTTAAAGATGTCTATATCCCTAGTGTCCCGGAGTTTCCGGAGCCAGTTTCTCCAGACTTAGAGGGACTATTCGATACTCCGGAGCCGGTGTACGATGTACAATCGTTCACTAAGACACCTCCTTCATTAAAGACGGATGGATTATTCGACCAAGGCCCATTAGATCTAGATATTCCTGATTTTGAAGGGTCAATCCCTGATGTGGATACGACGGGGCTATTTACTCAAACTGCTCCGGATTCAACGGTAGAGGAATTTGCAGGTGAGATTCCACCCATTGATACGGATGGGTTATTTTTACAACCGGTGCCTAATTACGAGGTTGATGAATTTACCGGTGAAGTTCCTTCTATTGATCTGGATGATATTAGAGATCAGTTTGATTCGATTGATTCGCCTGATGTTATTACTCACGAACCTCCGCCGCTGTCAGATATTACAATCAAACCAGCTCCGGAAGTTACACTACCCGAGTTCGATCCGGTCTATGAGCTTCCAGTTATTGCTGACCCGCAGGATTATGCCGCTATGTATGCGACATCCTATCGGGATGTATTACCGGAGATGAAAGGATTTTTAGATCGGACCGTTGATACTTGGATTGCAGAATATGCCCCGGAGTTTAAGACTAACTTAGCCGCTCTCGAGGCTAAAATTGCGACGGATATGCAGGGCGGTCGTGGATTATCGGATGAATTTGAGGCGCAATTATACACCCGAGCACGAACCCGCATTGAGGGGGAACGGGTGCGCAATGAGCAACAGCTCATGGATGGCATGACGAAGCGTGGGTTTGTACTCCCTGCTGGAGCGGTGTCCGCTGGGTTACAGAATATCCATCAGGCGACTTCGGATGCTTTGGCTCAGCAAGCTACGGAAATTGCGATTGAACGGGCCAAAATGGAGCTGCAGCATTTACAGTTTGTCATGCAAATGAGTAAAGGCGTGCAGGAATTTTTGCTGGGCTCTGCACTGCAGTATGCTAATACTATTGCAAACCTCAATGGGCAGGCACTGCAATATTCCAAAGAATTTGCAACATTGGCCGCTGAGTCTTATAACCAGACCTTAGAGCGGGCCAAATTGTTTTTGGAAGTTTATAAGACGGAAGCTGCGGTATATGAGACTGAACTTAAAGCGTCGCTAGCGCAGATTGATATTTATAAGCTGGAGTTGGAGGCCGAAAAACTGAAAGTTGAGGTGGATGCAAATCGCGTTAAGTTGTATAGCGAGTTAGTCGCCACGGAAACGCAGAAGGTCACTCAGTATGTCGCCCGTATTGACGCGGTGGCGAAACGTGCGGAGTTTGAGAAGCTTCAGTTGGAGTTGTTTAAGTCTCAGGTGGAGGCTTATATTGCTACGACTCAGGCTAAAGAAATCGAGTATAAGATTTACGTTGCCGCGTTAAACGGGGATAAGACCAAGCTTGAAGCGGAATTATCTAAATTAGAGGTCGTTGATAAAGAACTGAACATCTATAAGGCTAATTTAGAAGCTAAGGAATTAGAGAGTCGGCTTTATACGGCGGCGATCAATGGCGATAAGGCGAAGTTGGAGGGCGAGTTAGCGAAACTGAAAGTTTCTGAGGTTGAGGTTGAGTTGTACAAGGCTATTCTGGCCGGTAAAGATTCGGCAACTCAGTTATTCCGCGCTGCTATTGAGTTGGATAAAGCTAAGCTGGAGGGCGAGGTCGCTAAGTTAGAAGTTTATGGTAAAGAGGTAGACGCTCATAAGCTGCTGCTTCAATCCAAAGAACTGGAACTTAAAATTTATAACGCCGCTTTAGAGGGTGACGCCACTCGATTGAAGGGCGAGGTTACTAAGCTTGAAGCGCATAACGCCGAGTTAGAAGCGATTAAAACTCAGTCTGGGGTGGAAGTCGCTATATCTAAGCACGACATTGAGTTTAATAGATCTTTGATTGAGGCGTACCAAGCCGATCTTGAAGCGTATAAAACCGAGGTTGGTGCGGAAAGCACTCGGTTTAAAGGGGTTGTAGATGAGTACAAGGCTCGATTGACGGGGTATTTAGAGAAGAATAAAACAGAAATTTTGCGCTTTGAGGCAGAAATGAAAAAAATCAAAGAGCAAATTGAAGATCGGCGCTTTGATACGGATCAGGTGAACACGGTTAAAGCTAAATCCGCTGATTTTAATATCCAACAGAAACGATTTCAGGCAGAGTCTCTCACGAATATCGGTAATATTTACGGGTCCATGGCCGCTGCTGCATTGAGCTCAACTAATACGATGGTATCTCAGATAGACGAGGGAGGCTAAGATGACACTAATAGCATCATTCGATAAGAATAATAATTCTATATCTAGTTTAAAGGGTATAGATCCACCGAATTATACCCACAACAGTATTACTTCGGGGGCGTCTAGAAATAATGTCGCACCCAGTCAAGATTCTCTGGCTAAAGTGGGTATGCAGCCGAAACGGAATACATTCGATGGAAGTTACAATGTCCCTAAAGGAGGCGTACTGCCGTCGTTTAATACGAAGAATTATATCTCGTCACTACGGGCTGACACTGCGGTCAAAGTGGGTGATGCCTATCGACGCGGGGATATTACTTCGGATGAGGCGTCTAGGCTGATGCCTCAAGCGGCTGCTGGGGCTGGAGATATAAGTATGTTGCCAGCACCACCAGCGCCTGTGGCTAGACCGCCTATGCGGGTGGACGGGCTAACCGCCCTTGATGCGTATAAACAAACTCAATCGAATTTACCGAAGCGCCCCATTAGACGATCCTCCGGATCTACCCCTCTCGATGCTGCGTTATCTCCGACTATTCCTACAACCGACACCGGAAGTACTTCGTTGGATATACTACTAGACCCGAATAAATAGGATCTTTATGGCGGGCTTAACTTTCTTGGAGGTTTGTGATGGCTATTAGGCAAGCGTACCCGTTTTTACCTGAAGCAGCCGATGAAATGCGGCGCGTTTCTATACCAATACCGGCGTCAGACTCGGCGATGACTAATGTGAATCGCACTGGAAATGGGGGGCAATTTAGAATGGATAATGATCTTATAGATCATTATAAGCGGGTACAGGAGCATGGTAATTACCCTCTATCTAAAAGTACAAAAAATCTTAACCCAAATGGGGGTAGTCCTGTAATGGATGTACTACGTAAAGGGCGAAACTCCGCAGTCGATTATTTAGCATCGACGGGTATTCCTGCGGCTGTTGACTACGTGAGTAGAGAGGTCATAGAGCCGTCTGCTAATAGGGATAAATTAATTAAGGCGCAGCGTAAAGGGTCTATGGCGGATTTTGCTAATCCTATCAAAGACCTATGGAAGCCGGTAACCGACTTTTCGCGTAAAAGATGGGAGCCGTTCAGAAAAGATGTAGCCGATTATGGGTTACTCGCCCCTTTTATAGCTCCGGCGAGGGCAAGTGAACATATTATTAACGACGCTGTAACCACTGGTAAAAATATGTTTGGCGGGCTAACCACCATCGATACTGAATTAAAGCAACTAGCTGGAGGTTCTGGTGAATCCGCAAAAGCGTCTGGAGTAACCGACGCGCAAAAACAAGCGCCACCTAAAGGTAAAGCGTATGTGCCCCCTAAGTCTGCTCCAGCGGCACAACCCAGCGAATACTTTGATAAAGGCGGTGTATCTTATAGAGCATTCCCTAACGCGAAGGCCTTAGATAAGCGCGTTGAGTTTGGTAATGGTAACTACATTGCATCCGAGCATTTAACCCCTGAGAAGGCGGCCCGTATGGCACAGCATCTGCGGGAGGGGTCGCCTACTGGGCCTAAAGATCCCGTGTATCCTACGTATCAGCCGCCGGTGTACCAACAAGCTGCGCCACAAGGTTTGACGATGCAGGATATGTTGGACATGATGCCGGAGCAGCGGGGTGATTTGACTCGTGCGGAAAACGCTCGTATTCGTAGACAGCAGAATATCATGATGAAGCTGTTTGCGAACCAGCCTAACCCTGCTCAGGGTAAGGCGGCTGATCCGTTGGGGGCTTATAAGAAACAGCTAGAAGTTATGAACCTGCAGCAGCAGATGGGTATTAATGCGGATACGGCCAGACGGAACGCGATTAAAGATCATAATGAAGTTGCTAAGTATAAGAACCGATATGCACAGGACACTCAAAAGAATCGTCAGGCTGCATTCAAATCGAACCTTGATTTAGCTAAAGCCATTTACGGCGATGACCTTGCAACGGCTTTTGTTAAGTCTGTCGGGCGCGGCGATAAGCTCCTAAAAGATAGAGGGTTCCCGGTTCGTGCTGCGGACATGGATGCGGATCAGTTTAACGCACTGATGCAGTTGTTCGCCCCAGAATATCAAGCGGTTAAGGAATCGAATACACCTTGGATCGGCTATGCCGACCCGATAACTACTGAACAACTAGATAATATATGGACTAGGATGTTCTCTAAAAAGGCTAATCCCGCCGTACAATAGGTTGTATAGTCCAATAGATCAACGCGGCTATAATCGCTGTTATTATCCATAGTTTTAACCCGGCTGATGCCGTTACCACAACAACCGGAGCACTAATCAGTGCTCTGGTTGTCCAGTGCATATTCTTCATACTCACCCCCAAATAGCTAGACCTTACCACAGGTTCACTATCCACGGCAACATGATATAATCCTAGCAACTCATTATAATTACTAGGTTATGCTATGGCTGGTCTCACAAGTCCTTATCAAGCCCCATCCATCTGGGAATCTGACGAAGATATCCAGTACGCACCCAATCGTTTCATCCATGATGGCGATACGCTTGTAGATACCGCTACGGGGCAACGAGTGCGGGTCGGTGGAATCCAAGCCCCCGAGATGTACAACCCTCACAAGAATACACCACGCGAAGTGGGTGGACGTGAAGCAACTGCCGCCTTAGCCGATTACGTTACCCAACACGGGTACAATCCTACGTTCTCTGGGCAAGACAAGTACGGTCGGGATGTTTTAACTGATCCCGATCTGTCCGCATACATGGTCGCCAACGAATACGCATCACCCATGACCGGGTTCGATAACCTGAATCCTCAGTTCAAAGACCGAATAACGCAGGCAAATACCGAAGTACAGTTACGCAATCTTGCGGATACGTCTTATGGATATAACCCCTACGGCGGATCACCATACGATGTTCTCCCGGCCCCTTACCACAGAGACCCGAGCACGGGCGTCATGCTGACTCGTGCGATCAAGCGTGGCACCGACCAACTCCAAGGCGGCTTGTACGGAGCGGCGCATACTGCGGCCAGAGCACTTGGGGCTGACGGCTTAGCGCAATGGGCTGAGGCTGGAGTACAGCGCAATGAAGCTGAAGCAGCTATGAACCCAGCACGATATGCTTCGTATAAAGATGTTAAGGGCATAGGAGACTGGCTACCGTTCGCAGCTGAGAAGGCAGTCGAATCATTACCACAGATGCTGCCGTATGCGGTTGGTGGTCTGGCTGGTGTAGCTGGTAAGACGGCTCTGGGTAAACTGGGGTTTGAAGTATCCAAGACTGCGGCTGCTCGGACAGGTGCGATGGCACTGGGAACTCCCGGCCACATGGGTGAGATCGAGAACGAGCAGATGCAACTCGCTGCTGATCGCCAGGCCAACCCACTTGAGGTGATGGCCGCCGGTGTTGTACGTGCAGGGTTAGATGTGTTCGGGATGGAGAAAGCACTGGGTAACGTGCTGGGTGAGACTGCATCTAAGTCTGCGATGGATATCGCTAAAAACGTATTGAAAGGTATCGGTGCAGGGGCGCTGGCTGAAGCACCTACCGAAGCAGCACAAGAAGCGATCGCTATTGGGCTGCGTTCAGTACATGATCCTGAGTACGATCCGTTTGGTACCGATGCTATAGAGCGATTGAAAGAATCGTTCATCGCAGGTGGTGCCGCAGGAGGGTTCACTACGGGCATCGGACGAGGTGCGAAGGCTGTGCTGGATTACTCTGGGGAGAAGATGGCTTCGAATGAAGCTGATAAGCCAGCGGTGAATACTCAGCAGAGTACTACGACGGCAGATACTCAGCAGAACGCTACTGAAACCGATCCAGCAATGCAAGATTTGATTCGGCGTGCGCAGGAGTTTGAGGATCAGCAGTCTAGTGATCCAGAAATAGGGCCGGATTCTCGGGTGTTTTCCGCTGATCAGGAAGAGGCCATCTCAAATATCCTGAACCCTACTTATGGGGATAACCCTACTTCCGAAGACACTGCGCGGGCTGTTACCCTCATCAAAGAGTTGTACCGAGCTTTGGGGGGTACTAAGGAAGAACTGATGGATCGCTTGCAGGTGAACGGATACTTCTTGACTGATGCGGTTAAAGAGGCGCTTGGATGGAAAAAGGCCGCCACGAATACAGAGTCTGGGTATTCTGACGATCAGATCAACTGGTTACGTGGTCGCACTACGGAGGCGAACTACTGGCAAGATACTAGGGGCGAGATTGATTCGGACATCAATGCTAACACGACAAATATTCTACGCGAGAAAAATCTGAATCCTAACCTACAGGCGGAAGGGAAAGTGGTCGAGGCCCTCAAACGCATGCGGGAAACTAAATCACCGCAAGAGGTGCTCGATCTTCTGATGGCGCATGATATCAAGCCTAATGATGCGATACTTGAGGCGGCTGGACTTAAACCGAAGGTCACTAATGTAGAAGGGGCGGGCTTGGATCAAGCAGGTATGGATACGGAGATTCCATCTAACTTAGATCAAGCAGACATGGATACGGAGATTCCATCTAACTTAGATCAAGCAGGTATGGATACGGAGATTCCATCTAACTTAGATCAAGCAGGTATGGATACGGAGATTCCATCTAACTTAGATCAAGCAGGTATGGATACGGAGATTCCATCTAACTTAGATCAAGCAGGTATGGATACGGAGATTCCATCTAACTTAGATCAAGCAGGTATGGATACGGAGATTCCATCTAACTTGGATCAAGTGGGCGGTACAGGTGGAGCGAAGCTCAATATTAAGAATTTAGCTTTGGCGGCGAAGGATTCAAGTGAGGAGGCTACTCCGCCTGTAACTACGTTATCCGAACGCTTAAGTACAACTTTAGCTAAGGCCTCCTCCGCAGCACAACAGTATGTAAAGAAAGACATTGAGAAAGCCAAGCGTGCAAATAAGCTAATTGCGTTTAGTAACGTAGAATCTTCTACGTCACGTTACGCAGAAGCGGCAGGCGATATGGCTAACACAGGTGAATATGAAGCGACCGATAGTGTAATGGTTAGCGTTAACGGCGCTCGTAAAGGAGCTACTCCGTTTGCTAAGAACACTCCGTTACATGAGGAATTAGATAAAGCCATTACTGCTGGGGCTACTATCTTAACGGATGATGCTGCTAACCGCAATCGAGCGCATAACGTAGGGGAGCGGGCATTAGCTACGCATCTTAAAGGTAAAGGGTATGCGGAGACGGAAGCGGGGGTTTGGACTCCGAATCAAAACCAGTCTAAAACCTCTGCACTTGGGGATAAGGCCCGCGAAGTGTACGGCGAAGTATCGAGTGGAGATGCTTCTACAACACTCGACCCAAATCAATTATCTAAGTCTATAGCCGAAGCCTTTGGTATTGAGGTCGAAACACTAAAAGAAGGCGACCCAGAAACCGTAAAAATGGGTAAAGCTGAGGGGCAACGCGGAGCTATCTCTTGGTATGACCCGGCCAATAAGAAAGTTCATTTCACTAAAAAATTATATGGCCACCTTCGTAGCAAAGATCCTATAGTAAAAGGTTTAGGCTTAGAAACTGTAGCCCATGAGATGGGGCATGCCGCTATTTATCAGTTTTTGCATGAAGGTAAGATCACACAAGCTACAGCTAAAAAGCTCAAGATCGACTACGATGCTTATCTGACTGATGTGAAGGGTAAAACACCATCCGAACAGATGGCCGCTAGAAGTACGATTCTTCGCGGGCTCAAACGGCTAACGGCGGGGGATGAACGTGCAGCGAAGAAGGGTGATTACATCCTGAGTTTTGATGAATGGCTTGCTGATGAGGCTGCCAAGTATCTGTTACAACCCGATGTTATTACTAAATGGACTCCAGAAACTCAATCCTTTATTCGTAAACTTGCCGGATACCTACAGAAGTTAATTAAAGAATTTATGGGTGTGTACCGCATGGAAGGCGAGGGTATTAAGGCCTTCTTTGCCGAACTAGAGAGTGCTCGTGCTCAGAGTGAAGCGAATTCTAAGGTAAGCAGCACCTCTTTCGAGTCAACTCTCCCTCCTTGGGAGGCTGAAAATTTTGCCGGTAGTTTAGGTGATTTAGGTGCCGGTATCACGCCGCCTAGCAATCCTAATGATGGGTTAGTTGGCTCGACTAACGACACTGTAAAGCCTAAGGCTAAAGTAAGCAACAAACTCTCAGACACAACCGAAGTCCTTAATGCGACGCAGGCGTCTGAAGTGGATAAAGATGATGTTTATGGTAACGCTGACCAAGAGGTCGATAAACAGTTTACCGTCCAAGATCCGTATAAATATTCTTCCAGTCCTGTGAAATCTCTGAAAGACCTAGAGTTAGTCAAAGGGTATATGGAGGATTATAGTAAGAAACTGTTTGATACGTTACGGGCGGAACTTAAAGGGCGTAAGGATACTAACCGTGCTTTAGGGGATGAGCAGGAGCAACTAGATTTATTAAGTGGTGAATTCGTTGTTGCTAGATATTACCCTTCCAAAGACTCATTAACTCAGGCGTGGGGTTACTTCCCTAAAAGTGCGGTGGTTAATGGTGTAGTAGATACGGTATTCGCGGAGAATTTCCATAACAGTCTAGACTCATATTACACGATCACTGCCGAAAAACGTAGAGATGGCGAAGTTTATTACGCTATGGAATCCCATCAGAGGGAGGCTTCCAGTCAGCAAGGTATTACAGACGCGAGCATTAGGGCTCGTATAGAAGACGCCATAAAACGAGTTAATGATAAATCTCGGACTCGCCCAGCGGAAGAAGCTGTATTCTCGATCAACGACCCAGAAGGTAAACCTGTAAAGGTCGCTGCAACGGCCATAACCGCATTAGGTAAGGCTATCAACGGGTACACAGCGAACCTTATGAAAGTCGAAGAAGCGCAACGAATGTTTTCAGACGGCGTAACTGAGATGATGTCTCGATTTGGCTACACCCCTATAGAAGGGGGCATTCCGAATAACTTGATTATATACAACCGTAAGGCGAAAGCAGGTGGGCCGATTCGGTTGAACACGAAACCGGAAGCTAAGGTCGAGAAAACCTATACTGAAGTTGATGAGAATGGTAATGCTATTGATGATGGGGGAGACGCTGTTTATTTAATGGATGAAAACGGGGATTTGTTTGATCCGGAGACGATGCAACGAGTAACATTCACGGATGCGAAGACTGGTGAGGTACAGAGATTTGCTGAGGAATCTGCTAAGCGTGATACGTCTGTGCCCTATCTACCGCGGAAGAAGGAATCGACTAAACCTAAAGACCGCTTTTACGCCCGCGATAAGAACTTAGCCTCGATCGAAAAGCTCTTTAATTCAATCGTTGAGAGTTTAGGTATAAAGATCCCGTTCGCAATTTCACACGATTATAAAGCAGTTAGAGCGCAGTTAGAGCGCGAACTTAAGAACTCTAAGCTCACAGAGGCACAACGCGGAGCTATACAGTCGGCGCTACGGTCTATGGAAGGCGGAAAGCAGGCGGTTATTATCTATAATGACTGGTATAAGGATGCGAAGAAACGTAAACCGATGATTTTCGTACCGATCACTGAGGGTATGAACGCAGTGGATCAAGCGTATGCCGTAGCGCATGAGATCGGGCATTTAATCAAACGCTATCGTGTGGATGAAATCATAGAACGAGCCCGTAAGGGGGATGTTAAGGCCAAGCAGGTGATCATGTTCCTGTTCCCGGATAACAATATGCGGAATGCTATGCTCAATAAGAGCAATGTGGAATGGAGGTCATCATCTGCATCGATGGTTGCGGATGAAGTGTTTGCTGCAAACTTTGCACGGTGGGTAACCGAGCGTAGATCACAGTCCCCAGAAGCGGAGTCGTTCCTGAAATCACTCTGGAATGAGCTGCTAGAGTTTTGGAATCAGCTGAAAGAGAAGCTGTTACCGAATGCGATGGCTCCTATGACTAAGAGCAAAGCGCAAGGTGGCTTGGGTTACTCTAAAGAACGTGCTGCGAAGGAGGCTGAAAAGCATTACGAGCGGTTGGGTCGATTCCTATCATCTTTGACTACGGGCAAAGCACTAGATACTGCGCCGTTGGTTAAGACCTCAATGGATCTACAAGCGGGGTCAAAACCCTTGCAAGAACTGGAGGCTAAGCTTAAAGAGGCTAAAGCTAAGCTGGCCAGTATCAAGGATGAGCAGGGCATCGCGATTATTAAAGCCCGTATTGCGAAAATGGAAAGTGAGCTGCTTGAAGGGGATACATTACCCACATACGGAGAACTAAGCGCTAAGGAGTGGGAGATATTAACCCGGCTCGAGAAAGCTCGTATTGAGCTCGGTAAAAAGTTCTCTAAGAAAGCCGAGGCTAAGGTTAAGAAGATTGAAGCTGAGCTGGTTTGGCACCGGGAAAATAATCTGCGGGCTCGTATGGCTAAAAATATCGAGCTTGCTAAGCGAGATTTACAGGCCATGTTACGTAAGTCTAAAGCTGAGGAAGAGCGTGCACAACTACGCGACATGATCAGTGTTATGGAAGCACAGCGACTTGATTTGGTTCAATCGCTTATACCTAAAGAGGTGGCTTTACGTTACGTCAGTCTGGGTGATCTACTATCCTACGCGGGAACAGTCCCGTACTTAGACCCTAAACTTGGCCCTTCGTCTCAGCGTTTAGATGGCGAGCAGATGTATCAAGGGGCTAAGAGCTACGCTAAAGCAGTAGGCGCTAAGGTGCAAGGCGGTAAATACTCCGGCCCTGCGCTCAGTGGGTTGTCTGCGTTCGTCAAGGATCTGGATGTGTTCTCTCCGGTTATACGATCTATACGCTCAGAGCTGTATGCGATGGATTCATCTACATCGAAGCTGATCGCTGATGTGTTTGACACTACGCCGGGTAAGGATATGCATGCAGGTGGTACGATACACTCACAGGTGATGGTGGAAGAAGGGCGCTGGCTCCCTCAACTGGCGGCTGTACTGGATAAGCTGCCTAAACCGTCGGGTAAATGGTTTCGTGATGCCGATCTGCAGGGTAAGGATGCAGACCAGATGGCGTTGTTTAAAGAAATCGGGGAGCATTTGAATAAGAGCACGAAGTTATCGTACATTCAGAACCCCGAAGTACGCCAACATGTTAAAGCCGTTCGCGATTTCCTACAGACGTTTATGTTTGGTAAAGGCGGTATGAACGCCAAGTATAATTTGAATGTTAAGGAGCGCGAGAACTACTTTACGGGTGTACTTAACCTTGAAAAGTGGCGGGCTAGTCAAGCTGAGGTCATTCAGATACTGCAAGACGTGGCCGGTATGAGCGGACAACAAGCGGCTCACCTCTGGGCGGAGGTCTCTAAACTGAACGATGGTGCGTTGCTGGATGTTAACCCTGCGATGCTGGATAGTGTGTTGGCTCCGAACCTGAGCGCGAAGTATGCTAGATTCTTCGAACCGGAGGTTAAAGAGGCGTTGTATGAGTATTACATGGATGATATCCACGATATTATGAATGGGTATGTACGCTCTGCGATACGTCGGGGTGTGATGCAGTCCCATTTCGGTTCGTATTCTCTTGATCCTGTCACTGGTTCGTTTGTCAAAGACAAGCAGGGTAAACGTGTTTACGACCCGATGGGCAAGCTGAATTACTGGCTGACACTCGAACGTATGATGGGGAAAACTGGCCCTATGGGTAAAGGTCTCACTGCAGCGGAAGAGGATCGTATTCGTAATGTCTTACTACCGGCACTTATGGGTAAGCTCGGTGCGCATCAGGTTACGCCGCGTATGCGTAGCTTCATGAGCTGGACTAAGACGTATTTCAACGTGGCGTTGTTGCCGTTCGCGACCTTGAGCTCGTTCCCAGAACTTGGGGGTATTTATGTGAAGATGTCACAAGACCCCGAATTTAGTAAGAAACGAAATTTCGTTATGGACGCCATTAAGGGTATCGGTAATGAGAAGTGGCGCGAAATGGCGGAGATTATCGGGGCAGTACAGAACGATGTAGTAGAGCATACACTGGCTGGCGATTCCCACAACGGCTATATGACTGCGGGGGCGCAACGGTTTAATAATGCGTTCTTCCGTGCAATACAGATGAAGCGTTGGGCGGATTACACTCGTATTGTTGCCACCCACTTCGCGCATGAGTCCTTTAAAGAGGCTGCTGCAGCGGGTACGAAAGAATCGCGGGCGTATTTAGCGAAATACGATATTAGTGCTGCCGATGTAGTGGATGTGGCTCAGTCTGGAGATGCTTACCGCCGAGCACTCAATACATGGGTTGATCAGGCGGTACTCAGACCGAGTGCGTTGTTGCGTCCTGCTTGGGGCTCGGATGCGCGGATGCAGTTGGTGTGGTATCTGATGGATTATATGTGGTTGTTCTACGAGACTACGATGAAGGTCACTGCGGATGCGATGAGTAAACGCGAAGGTTTAGGACGGCTTGTTCCGCTTATTGCGTTAGGTGCAGTGATGATGCCGCTTGCTGCTTTGGGGTATGAGTTGCGTAAGCTGTTAACAAAGGACTTGCCAGCGGGAGTGCTTGGTATTGACTATACTGCGCGGGAGCTGACTACGGCCGAATATGCTTGGGAGGTGTTTCAACGTGCGGGTATGTTAGGGCCGATGCAGAAGCTTGTGGATTTTGATGAGGCGTCTGATCATAATAAGTCGGTATTTCTAAACGCACTTGGGCCGATTACTGAGGCTACGGCTATGGTCTTAGATGAAGGGTTTGATGAGTTCTTGATCCGGTACTCACCGGGTATGGCTTCGAGCTCACCGTTGAGACAGGAGTATGGACCTGCGATAAGGAGTGCTTTTACGATAAATGAGGAGTGATTACCCACGGATTACCCATCGCACCATCGGAGCTCTTTAGTTATAAGGCTCGATGGTGCCGAGGAGAGGCACCGTCACACTATCCTACTATTTCCCGACTAGTCCCTAGAGCCCTTGAATAAAGGGCTTTTCTTTTTGTACCTACCTTTAAAGTTCCTAGAATTTCCTAAAATAGTTATAATAATTACCCACGAAATTACCCACGGTGGGTTATGGCTACGTTTGAAAAAAGAAAAAACGGCTGGAGGGCGCAAGTTTATAAAGATGGAGTACGCGCATCAAAGGTTTTACCATCCAAGACCGAAGCGAAGGCTTGGGCTGCAGCGAAGGAATTTGAGATATCGAACGGAGGGGCCTTAAAGGCTTCTGAGCGTTGCGTGTCTGATCTGCTCGAGAAGTATAGGGACGAAGTGTCAGTCAATAAACGCGGGGAACGATGGGAACGAGTGCGGATTGGGTTGATACTGCGGTCATCACTAGCAAAGGTTAAGCTTGATGTACTTAATACGGGGCATTTAGCACTTTGGCGAGATGCGAGACTTAAGGAGGTACAACCGAGTTCTGTGAACCGAGAACTGAATTTGTTGTCCGCAGCGTTCAGTCGTGCGATCAAGGAGTGGGGGTGGTTGAAGGTGAATCCGGTGACGGGGTTGCAACGGCCTAAGAATCCTCCGCATCGGGATAGGCGTATTAGCGCCGATGAGATTACGCTGATATTGAGTGGGTTAGGATACAACGATGAGATTTTAACGAAGCAACATTTGTTGGCGGTGATGTTTTTGTTTGCTCTTGAAACAGCGATGAGACTTCAAGAGATTTGTAATTTGCGTAAAGAACAAGTATTTGATACTCATGCCGTAGTGCTAAGGTCTAAGAACGGGGATAAACGCAATGTTCCGTTGAGTCGTGAGGCTAAACGATTAGCGGAGTTGATGGTAAATAGCGGACTTACGCTTAGTTCGGAGTCTGCAAGTACTTTGTTTAGGCGGGTTGTTTCTAAACAGGGTATTGCCGATTTAACATTTCATGATTCGAGGCACGAAGCAATGACGCGATTGGCGGAAAAGATTGATGTGTTGGATTTGGCGAAGATGGTGGGGCATCGGGATATTCGGAATCTGATGATTTACTACAATCCTACGATGGATGAGCTGTCGGATCGTTTGGGTTAGCCCCGTGCCCCATATGGACTAAAAATAACACCCCGAAGGGTGTTATTTGTATTTTGTTACGATGCCTTGTTCAGCTTTAAATCGACTGTTTGTGGATTTATCCCATAGTACGTAGTTGTGGACTACGCCTTCTTGGGTTACAGGTAAGGGGATTATAGGGTCTTCGTCTTGCAGTTGCCATGCGATTACGGATTCACATACCAGAGATTCTGGGTCAGCTGTGAAGGGGTCTTTGTTTTCTACGGGGAATAGTACGTATAAGTTAGAGTTAGAGTTGTTAATTATCATTAATGTGTCCTTGTATTTAGTGCCCAGTCTACGACTTCGGAGGGTATCCACCGTCGTGTTCTGGAGTTTGGGATTGGCTTTAGGGGTTTAGGGAAATCAGGAAGGCAGATTATTGTGTTTTGTACTGTCTTCTTGGCTAGATTTAAGTAGTTTGCGACATCGTCTGCATTCCACAGGTGATTTATTTCTTGGGTATCCATGGGTATCCTCGAAATCGTTTTTCTGGGTTACAAATGTTGGCATCGTCCATAAATTTATTGGTGGTAGTTTCAGATCGGGCCAGTTTATCATCGAACCACATCATAAAGATTAAGCAGCAGGCGGCATGGGCTAAGTGGGGCAGACCGGATTCGGGGTCTAGCTTTTCACCGGTTTGCCATGCTGTCAAATGTCGTAGGGCGGCTGCGAAGTAGCGGTTTGTAGCATCATCGACGTGCCGCCAACCACCTGCTTCATATTTCTGAGCTCCGAACGTGAGAACGGAAGTTATATGCTCCACTTGTTTCAGGGGCAGTAGGTTCCATTTTGGTTTGGTTGCGTCGTGTTTTTGTCCGGTCATTGAGTGCCTCTAATATAGCTACTAGGGTGAGTTTGATGTCGGTTAGGGTGTATGAGTCTGATTCGAATTCGATTTCTAGGTCATCAGTGACGATGTGTAATTTATTCATTTGTTGTCTCTTTTATATGATGTTCTAGGATAATACCTATGTGGGCTTGTAGGGATGGTACGTGCCCCAAACGTTTGTAGAAGTATGATCCTTTTGGGTCGTGTATGTTTTTGAGTTCACTGATTAAGAACGTAATATCAGGTTCTACGCGCATAACGGCTGAGATCATACGGGTTATGGTCATGAGCCAGGCTATTGAGTCTGGGCATTTGGTGTTTATGAAGATTTCATAAGGCCTATTGTTTAGGTTATTAATTGTAATGTAGAAGGCGTGTTCACTGATTGGGGGTTTTATTTTGTAGGTTGCTCCAGTCAGGAGGTCGTCGCGTTCCGCTATCGGTTCGTCTTTTTTGAGCTCGGCTTTGGTTATCTTTTTCTCTATTTTTAATCCAGTCATTGTATTGTTCTGCGGTCATGTTGAGAGGGAAATTTACCATTTGTTACTTCCGTCTAGGCTGTTATAGATCGCACGGTCAATTCGGTATGAGTTGTACTGGCATATTTTGGCGTAGCGTCTGCATTTTTTAAGTGCTTGGGTGTAACATGGGGCGAATACTTGTTTGGCTTGTTTGATTCGTTCGCCGTAGGCATCGAAGAAAACTCCGTGGTATTCGCCGGTTTTTAGTCTTGCCATATAAATTCTGGGTGTTCGAGTTGTTTTTGTAGCATTTTAAGGAATGAATTCCATTGTTTTAATCGGTGGCCTTTGCGTTGAAAAGCGATGTTTTGTAGTACTTTATAGTTAGTACTTATTATCCGGGTTTGTAAAAACCCTTCTGGCAGGTTCTTTTTAAGCGTTGTGACGCAGGGCTTAAGGCTAAGTACTTTGTTGAAGGCTTCTATACATAATGGGTTAGTTCCGCTTTCAAAGTCTTCTTTGGTAGCATAGCGTTTGGATAGCGTGTGCATGGTTGAGCTGGATTGTTTTGATATCCCCACTCTGTAGGTGTCCATCTCGCTCCAGAAGTCACGGGAAGCTTGTACGAATAGCCACACTTGCATACTCTCTAGAAATTTATTGTGTCCTCCACCGCGAAAGGCTAGGGCGAGTGCTCGTTTTTTAGCGCGTTCTATTTTCTCTTCATTCCACCATATTTCTAATGGAATGGCGTGGTCGTAGTAGGATAAGGCCATGCCTAAGAGGGCTTCTTCATAACCGGCTTCGCGGAGGACGACTGTTTTCATTGGTTTTTGAATTTACGGTATTCGTAGCGGTAAAATACTTTGCATGAATCAATCCAGTGTTTAAGGCGTGATTCGTGCGGTTGGCGCAATGTTTTATAGACGAACATGGCGTCTTCTTTTGCGGTGTGGTAACTCAAGTGTTCTACTTCTCCTTTTCGATGTAATCTGACTCGGTATCGATCGTATTTTTCTTCAAACCAGACGCCGTTAGGCAGCGTGGATGGCTCGGAAGATTCGTCGTTTATACTCTTCATTGTCGGTATGCTCCATAACGATAAGGTCAACTAACGTAATATGCTCACCGAATACATAAGGGTCGGCGTTGTTGGCTAGGTCGTTGCACGGTATGGGGTATTTCTGAAGAGCTTTAGCGATCATACGGATACGAGCTCGGTTCTCGATGTCGCCGGATATGAGTTGAGGCATCGGGTGACGCTCATCGAGGTACGTAATGATGATGTCTTCATCTAAAACTTCGAATGTTTTGGTTTTAATACATAGACGGTCGTCTTCATCCTTCTTAACGTAGTTAAGCTTTTTTAGTTTGAGTATGTTTTCGACTAGAGGGCTTGAGCCCTGTAAGGTTATGTCAACTGGGTTGTCAGCCATTCGATTAACTCATTTCTACTGATACTTTGGGTTTTGGGTTTTGACTGCATCCATTCTTTGTCTTGATAAATGAGGCAGTCGGTAGGTGATCCGACTACGACAAAGACTTTGCGGCCTTCGTCGTAGCGGTTGTTAAGCCATTGCTGTTGTAATTTAGATAGGTGGGGCTTAACAGTGCGAGTAAGTGACTTTAAGAACTTCCATTCCACCCACAGGTCTCCTTTTGGAGAGCTGTAATAGGTGTCTGGGACGCCCGCAGAGAAACGATCTGATACTTTCCACACATAGATATCATTGGGCAACTTCTTGTTGACGGCTCTTATGAAGCCACTTTCGTTCATTATTCAGTATCGACTGGCAATGCGGTGTGGGCTCGTTGCGCCAGTTCGTAGGCTTGCATTAGGGTTTCTTCGTCCAGTGGTTCTGGGTTTCCGAATTCCAGTTTTGTATAGTCTTGGCTGGTATCGAAACTGATACTGGTCGCTACAGTGAAGCACAGTTGGCCTTTACCCATGATACTTTGCATGTACTTAGTGAATGAGCCGATGGAAGTCGGGGGTAATTCTAAGATCCATGGTTGGGTTAGGGGTGTGATTCGGGTTGGTGCGACAGCGAGTACGACTTTGTTGCTGCAGGCCTTACCTCGTCCTCTTGAGCCCCACTTACTCTGTGGGCAATCAGCACATGAATCGGCCTGGACGTTTTTACTATTTGCATCCGGGATGAGTTCGTTAGCATCACGCCCGATGGCTGTACAGTCTGGAGGTGTGATGTTGTTACGGTTAAAGGTGGAAGCGAAGTATTGGTTTTTCCACTTGTAGTCCAAAATGATTGCACGCATTGGGCCTTCAGATTCAGTGCCGTCTGGTAGGATGAACTTGTGATTTGAGGCGCGTATTTTGTTGTCTACAGAATCTTGCGGTAAGGCGGCTTGTGATGCGGCCAGTTGTTTTTGTATATTTGCTTGTATGGTGGCTAAGTCATTCATAATTTGCGTAATGATATAGAGTGTTTAGTAAAGGGTTTGACTCCTGGAAGCTCATCACCCATCTGTAGTAGTTCTCTGTAAGCTGCGTTAGCTAGTCTCCGTTCTAATAAGTAGAACGCATCGTTTTCATTAATGTGTTGGTATAAGGCGTCCCAGTTTTCTACGTGGCCTACGACTTGTTGGCTTACCGTGGCGGTAGCTAAGGGGCTACGGATTTGGGTAGTGCCTTGTTCATTCATTTTGTCGAGTAAAATAAGTTCTAGCTCACCCATCTCGGTATCGATGTCTTTGATTTGGCTAGCTAAATTGCGTTTGTTTTCCCGCAATTCGAACATTTTATCAATGAGGGTTCCTATGGGCTGTGAATTCATAGTTCTAATAACTCCAAAAGTTCTTGCATGTTATTGCGCTTGTTCATGAGATTTTTGTAGGCCTTTTCTTCAAGGGTGTTTAAAGCGCAGATGTTAATGGTTTCGGTTCTTTTTGTTTGTCCGGCACGGTAAATGCGGTTGTTGAACTGTTCATAGTGTTCTGCATTTTGTGTTGGGGAAGTCCATATTGTCGTTGTTCCTGCGGTTAAGGTGAGGCCATGCGCTGCTGAGGCTGGGTGGGCGAAAATGACTTTGGTTTTTCCAGCTTGGAAGTCTTCAACGACTGTAGCTCGATAATCGGCAGGCACAGAACCATCGATGACGGCGTAAGCTATGTTGCGTTTACGAGCGATATTGATAAGGGCTTCTTTTTGATGTCCCCAGTTAAAGGCGACTAAACATTGTTCTCGTTCTTCAACGAGATCCATAATGAGTTCGTAGCGGTCACTGGTTAAGTGAAGTGTGCCGTGATCGCTGTACACCGTTCCGCTGGCTGCTTGTAAGAGTTTGGTGGCTAGTGCTGCGGCATTTACTGCGGTGACTTGAGCGTCTTTGATTGTGAGTACGGCTTGACGTTTAAGCTCTTTGTAAAGAGTTAAGTGCTCCGGACTAAGTTCGAAGTCGAGGAATCGACTGATGTTTTCGGGCATGTCGATGCAGTCTTCGAGTTTGTAGCGTATATTTACATCTTGGATTAACCCGAATACGGCTTCAGTAGCTCCTTCTTTTTCGGTCCATTCTGTGAAGGCTCCTTTTGGTACGGGTGTATGTGTTGCGGCTCTAAATGCCCAGAAGCTTTTACCTAAGCGTTCTCCACCATCAAGTATTTTCATTTGATGGAAAACATCGGCTATGCCGTTGGGGTTAGGTGTGCCTGTAAGCAAGATACGGCGGTCGAAGTAATCGGCTATGTTTAAGCAGGCTTTACTACGTTGGGCGTTACCATTTTTAAATGCGGTGGATTCGTCAACGATGAGGGTTACGAAGTCTTCCAGTAGGGCTTTGTTGGTTTCAACCCATTTAATGCCATCGTGATTGATAAGTACGACATCGGCGTTTGAATTGAATGCTTCGTAGCGGTTTTTAGCGTCGGCTATAGCGTAAGTTAAATGGGGGGTAAACTTTTCTATATCGTTACCCCAACTGGCTTTTAAGATGGATTTTGGCGCGACGACGAGTGTCCGCCCTTCGAATTGCGTGATTGCATCGAGGCACGATCTTGTTTTGCCCGTTCCTGGGCTGCTAGTAATATAGGTAAATAAGTTATCATTGATGAATTGTGTTGTTGTTTTTTGGTGGTCGAAAGGTTGTGGGATCATTATTCCTCCACATTAAATTGGCAGAAGTCTTTAACTTGACAGAATCTACAGGTGAATTTGTTGGGCTTTGGGGTAAACACTTTGTCGAGCATGAGTTGATTTACGCGTTTGGTGAATTTAGCTTTGAACTTATCTACCATAGATCGCTTGTAGACTGCGGTTTTTAACTCTCCAGTATCTACATAGACGAAGTCTACTTTGAACATTTCAGCGTCTGGGAACATGATGGATGCTCCGACCGCATAGAGTTGGCCTTGGTCTATAGCTTTGATCGGGTAGTATTTTCCCGTTTTATGATCAACGATGCGAACAAGTGCATTTCCGGGTACGCAGGCGTCGAGCTTCATACGAAGCCATATATCCGAGCTATCCCATGTGGTAAATTTCCAGTCTTTAGTAAAGCCCCATTCGTGCTCAATTTGAGGCGAATTGGCCTTAAGTTCTATGTAATAGGTTGCCAGAGATAAGGCTTCATTGGGTAATGGGGCAACGCCTTGTAGAAAGTGTTCTATTCCGGTATGAATCGCAGTTCCGCGATCCATGGCTTCAGAGCTAGGCGGCTTGTGCCTGTCTAGGTAACGCAGTTTCCACGCGTATGGACAGGTCTCGTAGAGACTCAAACTGCTGTAACTCCATGTTCTGTTTGTATTGGGCATAGTTGTTTACCTTATGTTGTGCTCCATGTACGTTGACCGCGACATTGTGGCTTTTCCCATCGCACATCTGGCATTGGATGCATTGCAGGCCGGTTTTTTCGAAGGGGCACATGACTTCGTTTTCAAGTAATGGTTCTTCTGGTAATTTAATGCGGAAGGTTCTCCATCCTTGTGCTTGGTACTCTATAGCCTCGCGTGCTGATTCAACTGAACGCTGTACCATTCCGGCGAGCTCATCATTTGACTGGTGGGTGTAACCGGTGTGTCCTGACGCCTTGCACAATAGAGCTTCCCAGATTTGTACTGGTATTGCGCCTGGGTCTCCGTAGGAACCCACACGGATGGCTCGGTTAAGCCCAAATAGCTTTGCATTTCCAGTTTCATAGTTTCCTCGTTTGTAGCGTTTCCATATATTGTTTGGGTCTTGCCATGTTTCGACGTAGCATTTATCGCCTCGCATGGGGCAGTCTCCGCAGATGGAAACGTCTTGTTTAGTTTTCACCGCTACATAGGGCGGTATATCTGCCCGCATGATGTAAGTCTGTAACATCGGGCCTGTTTTTTTGTTTTCGCTGGGCTTGTCGTCGCCGGTTAGTAGCGCTACGATGGGCGCTCCGTCTAGCAACGAAGGCCCTTCGTAGAGAAGTTTCATCTTAGATTCACGACCTTGTTTGTTGTCCCTCGGTGAGGGAGATTAGCGGGATTAGTTTTGTTGAAGATGGTTTTGAAGCTTTTAATTCGTTTACCTTCCGAATTTGAGCTTCGTTTGAATACGATGTTGTGTTGTTGGCAGATTTTGTTAAATCGGGTTGGGTTTATGTTTTTCTCTCCGAGTGTGTATTTATAAACTTCCATGAGTTCTCCTTGTTCAATGTCATAAGTTGCTCCAGATGAGTTGACCCATCGTGTAACGATGTCCTCGTAGGTTGAATATTCGGCATATTGCCCTGATGGGGCAGATGTGGATAGCAGGTCTACGAAGTAGTCAATATCTCCATACTGTACAGCTCGGAAGAACTCTTCGGTCGGGTTGCGTCCAGCTTCGATCATGAGCGTCCGGGTTTCGTTTTTAAGTGTGTCTCGTGCGGCTGCTATATCGACTTCAATACTGTTGAGGTATTTACAGAAGTCTTCGAGCTCACTATCGAGTTCATCACGCCAATCGGCTAGTGTTTCAAGCTTACGAGTTTGTCTTGGTGCGAAGTTGATACGTCGATCACTTTCGTCTGTGATGATTGGGGTGTCGTTGTTACTTCCGAAGATAAAGTTGGTAAAGCTTGGGCGCATGACTTGACGAGTACGCATAGCGCGGATGGTGATGTTCTTTTCGGTGATGTAGTTCTTAAGTTTGTTGAACGCTTTTGAACTATCGCTAACGTCGCCGATATTGAACTCATCAACAAACATCATAATGCAGCGTTCCATGTGTTCGTTCTTTTCTTCTACGGCATTTTCTAATGTACATTCGTGTACTTGGTCGTAGCCGAACATGGGTTTGAGTATCTTTTCAAATAGCGTCCCTTTACCGGTTCCTGTATGTCCGTGAAACAGCCATGCTGTACCGGTTTTTATACGGTATTGGTAGATTGCTGCAAGCCAGTTGATGAAATGGTTATAGCACTCTTGATCTACGGTCAGATGCCGTATGAGCTGTTCGGTTCGGGGTGGTATTTCAGTTTGTTTATCTTTAATGAGCATATACGGTGTGGGTTTAAATAGGTTAAGCCAACGCGCATCTTCGTCAATCTGTTTGAAACTGCCAGGATTAAATTCTACTTTCCAGTCATGTACGATGGCGGGTTTAAGTCCTCCATGAGATCGCATGAAGTCATTTAGTTTTGCGCGTCCTCCGGTTTTAAATACACCGTGTACATGTTGATCAGTGTCTACAAGGACTTGATAGTAAATATCGGCGTCTGGGTCACGGAAACATAGTGGGTATATATCGACGGTTTGGTTGTCTTTGATACCCTTGACTTGTGTACTGGTGGGACGAGCTTGAGCTGAAAGCTCTTTGTATAGTTCTTTATTGAGTTGAGCTAGATAGAAACTCGGCTCTCCTTTGAAATTGTGTACGATTTCTGGGTTTGATTTATTAATGAAGTAAGCCCAGCTATCACCTCCATTTAGGTTTAGATAAACGAACTCGTGGTTTTCTTTTTGCTCTGTGATTCGTACTTCATTTGGATCAATGTCGATGATGGTTTTTTCTTTCCAATCCGGAATAATTTTTAATGCTTCTTTATCACGTAATTCATTAACTTTGTCTGCAACGGATATCGTAGGTGCATTTGGGATGGTGAAAGTGTTTTGGTCTCTATTTACGCAAATAATACGGTCATTGATTGGGTCGTTGTCCGTTATGGGTGGTGCAATATAAATGATGCGTCCCGGTTGATTAACGACAACATCTATTGGCCATTTGAGGCTTCGTTTTTGATTGGCGAGCTTAATATGTACGTTTAGATACGTCATATTGAGCCACATGAGCCATTTTTGTATTTTGTTTGGGTCTGTAGGCTTGTCTAATTCAATGAAGTAGTGTCCTCTTAAAGAGTCATCTGATTGGCTGCCTGCTGAATGCTGGAAGATGTAACTTGTCCCGATCCCCAGATAGTCTAAAAAAGCATTACGTGACTCGAAGTTAAGATCGTTGGAGTCAATATCAAGGACTAAGAGCGAGGTGGGTTCTTTGGTGAAGTGGCCTGCACGTGATTCATTGTTGAGGTCTCTGTCTAACCCTCCGGTGAGTAGAACGTGCCCCATTTGACTGTGGGCGATAAGGGTGTTGTGAAGGAACTCTAAGCCTTCACCTTCTTGCACGATACTGGTGACTGCGGATACGGGTGGGTATGTGTCACCGGTGATCAGATTTTTAGCTAATGGGATTCCATTTGCGGCTTGCAAGAAATAAAGTTTCATAGGCGCTCCGAGTTTTTGAACGGATTGTAATAGGTGGTTCCGTTGTGGGCTGTGAATAAAAAAGGGGGTAAAAGTTTTTACCCCCTTAGTACCGGTTTCAACCCCACCCCTATCCGGCGAAGGATGGCTCACTGTTTGGAGTACCCCCAGTGAGAGGGGCTACAATGTTTAGTAGTCTCGCACTGTGATACCTACAGGGAATTGTGGTACACCGTATTCGGTGAGAGCGAAGTATCTGACGGTGAGTTGTTTACCGATGAATTGCTCTTGGTTGGCTAACTGGTATTCTCTGTCGCTATTGGTTCCTTTGCATCGACAATCGAAGGTTTTATCTTCTGTTTGACAGATCATAATGGCTTGACCCATGCGATCTGGTTTAATACCGATGATTTGGAATTCATTTTCTTTGAATTTTTTGTATTTTCTTAAGTGTTGGGATCGTTTTCCGGTTTCATAGAATCCGTCTGTGCGGAGCATGATGCCTTCGTATCCTTCTTTTATATAGTCTTTTAGTCTGGCTTCTATTACGTCTGGTTTATTGGCTATTACGGTTTGTTCTAACCAAGTTAGGTTGTTCTTTTGTGCTACGGCTTTGTAAAGCCGGTATCGATTACTGAATTTATTGTTACGCTCAACGATATCAAAAATTATGAAATCTAGCAACGGAGTATTTGCGTTAGTTTTCTTAACGGCGGATACGATTTGATTTAATGGCAGTCCGTGGATGTATAGTTCGCCGTCGAAAGTGTGATGAATCCCTTTGAAGCGTTTTTCTAAGAGGGGTAAATCGTATAGAGTTCCTTTTCGACTTTGGAATTTATTAAGGTCAGGTCTCCATATAGCACGAACGCCGTCCATCTTTGGGGATATAAATAGCTTTTCGCAACGTAAACTACGTTTAGTTAAGTTGTAATCCAGTGCAAGCATAGGTCGTATGGTTGCGTTGGGTGCATCCAGTTCTTCGGTATAGCCATCGCGTTCTAGCTTTTTAGTATAAAGAGCTTCGCACTCTATTATGGCTTGTTGCTCTGGAGTGGTTTCGTTGGCGCGCCCTATGTTTTTAGCTGTGCATGTAATGATATGCTCAGTTTGTTTGCCGAACTCTGCCCCAAAAGTCGTGTGGATTTGTGGCCCTTTGACTTCGGCTTTCCATAGCCTGACGTTGTTTTTTGAGTCGCGCTTGTATAGTGTTTTCATAGTCTTTCATGCGATTGAGCTGTTGGATGAGTTGGACGACGTAGGTGTCGTCCAGTGTGATCAGTCCCATAGTCTATTCCCTACATGGTTCTTAATTTTAGTGGTTAGTCCTGTTTTGGCGGCAGCTTCAGATTTACCAATGGATGTAATTCCATCGAGTTCAGCGACAAAGACTTTATGCAGTGGTACTTTGATGTAGTCTTTGTGTTCTAATCCACCACGTATTTCTTTATGCATCCAAGCCATGGCGGTGCTGAGCTGTGCACCTTCTGGTGTTTGAGCATAACCGTGCTTGTAGGCTAATAGCCATGTATTAGAAGACTGGGCGATTAGCTTGTGCCATCCGCGTATATGAGTTATTTGTACATCGAATTGTTTACGCCAAACTTTGGTTCGTCTGACGTAGAGGGCTACTTTACTTGGATTATCGGCTATGTTGGAGGTTATAGAACTAATGCTTGGTTGTGTGAAGTGCTTATCTAGTTCTCTGTGGACTTTACTTTTTATTTCTTCTTGTTTTAGTTGACGTTTTTGTTGTGTTTTATTGATTGGCGTAGGGGGCTCTTTTACCAGTTTATTATGAACTAAGTATGGGATTAGGTTAACTACACGAATTTGGTATTCATCGGGGATTACTCCTTTATAAGGTTTAAGTGTTCCATGTTTGTGGGCGGATTTAACTTGTGCGCTGGGCTTGCTTGGGTTCGACCCGCTCAGTATTCGGGCGGTTTCGTAGTCTATTCGCTCTCTAAAGGCCCGCTGTAAATTTGAAGCCCAGTTGTTGTTGTTTTTGTGTATCTCTTTATTGATTTGCTTTTGTGTAATCATGTGTACTCCAGTCGGCTTAAGGACAGGTTATTGGTTCGGATGGTTTGATGGTCTCCGATGTTAATTTGATAATCTGCCGTTGAAATTATGGGTTCTTCTCCTATGAGAGAGTAGTTTTCATTGTCATCTTCTATTAGGTTGTATAGATCTTCAATGTCTGAATACATCGATATGACTCCCATAGGGCGCATCTACGTCCGAGGTGCGTCCCCAGAAGACGGGATAGGCGGGTTGTTCCGGCCATCCGTCACATGGGTACATGTCGGTGAAGTAGATGAGAGCGTCGGTTGGGTGCTCATTGCAGTAGTCGAATACCGGCTGGAAGCGTGTACCTCCGCGCCCGTAGACCTTACCAGGTATTTCTTCGCCTTCTTCGATTTCCTCAATTTTGGCGATATCTGCGTCACAGTGAATTACGGTGAGGGATTCTCTATGCTGTTCGTCAACGATATGCTGAATCTCACCTAGAAATTGACTAAGTTCGGCTTCGGATACTGAGCCGCTAGTATCAATAGCAAGGACGAGGTGGCCTAATGAGGGCTCGTTCAGTGCGGGTAAGAACAGGTTATGATGAACATAGCGGGTGTCCCCTGGATACCAGTTGTAGTTACTACGGCTGACGCTACCCATGAGAGATCGCAGTTGTTCGCGCCAGTTGACTTTGGCCTGGGCTTTTTTGATCAGTGCATCGAATTTATCAGGTAGTTTGCCCGCAGCTTTAGCGGCTTGTGCGGCAGTGGATACTGCGGCGGCCCAGTCGGCTTCTTGTTCTTGCACGCTACCATTATCAGCATCGCCTTGCCCGTCGTTCACCATACCCCATTGTGGGGCTGGTGGCTGCTCTGGGAGGGCTGTATAGATAGCCTCGGCGCTCATGCCGGTGTATTGTGGGTCGTAGAGCCGGTCTTCTGGCAGTGTTAAGCGGAAGTCATCTAACAGGATACCGTTAATTGCGTAATCACATGCGGCGTTCCAGCGTTGTGGGTCGCGATCACCTCTGCGTAAGTGGTGTAAGAACGCACAGTGCAGTAGCTCGTGGCACAGAACGCCGATGAGCTGCGCTGATGTGAGCTGATTGACGAAGTCTTTGTTGTACAGCAGTTCTTTTCCATCGGTTGCCATGGTGGGGACTGAGTCTGTTTCTACGGGCTTCAGTTTAAACACCAGGGAACCGAAGAACGGACTGTCAAGGATGATGTCAGTCCGTGCTTTGGTCAGTTTGATCATGTTCTTGCTCCTTCTTATAGTCCCAGTACCAAGGGCCGAAGCCTATGAGAGATATGAATTCTTCCAGACTTATTTCTTGAGTCCAGTTCATCCATCGGGATATGTAGATGTTTGGTTGATCTTTGATGATTTGTTTTAAAACACTTTCTACTTTGTAAGATTCGTAAGAGGGTATTGGCCTCCAATTGATAGTTTCTTGGAGATTTATTAGTTGCTCTTCGTTTTCATCGAAGAATAGGGTGTTTCGGTTTGTCATCAAATAAATTTCTTTGATTGGCATATTAGTCTCCGAATCGTTTGTCAGCCATCCAGCCTGCTACGTGTTCCGGGGTGAAGTTTTCATCATCGCAGGTCATTTCGAAGGTGATTTCGCGTGGGTTGATAGTTGTTTTCTTGGCTAGTGGGTCAAGGATGGTCTCTTCGCGCAAGCCGTGAATGGCAATTTGCCCGATACCACGGGTTGTGCCCCAGCGTCTGATGACGTAGGCATCTGAGAGTTCGATTGAGGTGTCTGTACGGCCGATTTCTTCGGCGAGTAAACACCAGTGGTTATTTAAAACGTAGATTTTCATGTTAGTAATCAGTTACTTAGGTTAGTGTTGTATGGTGCATGGTAGCATTTTTTACATATTTTTAAGGGTATGTACTTGGCTACTGCTTGTTTATCTTCTATAGATCCGCAGCGTTTGCATTTATAAGTTATTCGTCGGCTTTTATTTTTACGGTAGGTTTTAATGAAGTAATCGCCTAGTAATTGTTGGTATTTAAGTTCTTGTTGTTTTTGTCGGTTAGTTATTGACGCTGGGATAGCTGCTTCCATGCGATTGCCTGGACGCTCGTGTTGTACTGAGTGCTGCTTGTTTTGTTTAGCCGTGACCCATTCTAAGTTTGTTACTATGTTGTTTGTTGGGTCGAAGTCGATGTGGTTAACTTCAGGTAGATTATTTGGGTTAGGTATAAATACGGTAGCAACTAGTCGATGGGCTAACCATTTAAACTCGCCGCGTCCAGTGTTGAATCTAAGGTATCCTCCAGGTGTGTTAAAGGGTTTTAGGAATTTTTTGCTGGCGTTTGAGTACACGCGCCCGTGATTAGAGATTAAGTATTTATCGTTGGTGTTTGGTACGGGTTTGAATATTTCGTTCATCGGGTAACCTCTAGGTCTATCGAGGTATTATTCTAAGTAGTAGCCTTTTTATGGGCTGTGTTTGCCGAATATTTAGCCTCGCTTCGCCTCGCCCGGATTAGTTTATGTTGGGGTTATCCCCCGCTTGGTAAGTTGAAGTCTGTAGGCACTATAAAGCGCCATATATGGCAGCTATCAATACGTTGTCCGTAGTTATACGGGTGGTTATCATCGGGCTGGGGACTAAGTTCTTGGTACTGGGGCGGTGTATGCCCCGCCTCCAGTACGTTTAGAAGCCAGTTGTCCTCGTACTGAATCAAAAGAGCACCGAGCTATTTTCTTTGGCCCATACTCCGAAGTCTTTCGCTTTCTTGATCTCCGGATACGTAGTTCTTGCGGTCTTAACACTCATGACGGCGAACTCTACAGGCAGTCTGCGGATGTATTTGAAGTAATTGCTTACGTTCTTATCATCCACTACGGCGGCCAGAGCTGAGCTGACGGCATACAGCACTGATGGTTCTGTGGGTATCGTTTGTGAATCTGGGTCACGCAGCACTGCTTTTGGGTCTGGCAGTGATTTGTGCATACGTCTGAATGCCATGAACTCGGTTGCGGCTCCTTTACCGATAACACCCGATAGTAATTCTAATAGCAGGTCATCTGGTGGGCTGGTTTTGAGGATATTTGCAACGTATTCCCATGTTCGATAACACGCATACGGATCTTGTGAGTTCTTGGCGTCGAAGTCATAGATCGCATCAGGTCTGAAATTGCCAAATGAGTGAATCTCAATCGGGAACTTTTTGGTTAGCGCGTAATGTAGGAAGTCGTCATTACTACGGTCGACTTCTATGTGCATCACACGAGAGACGATGTGGCTTGGGATGTTGTGCGTAGCAGCGCGGTCTTCTTTACGGTTTCCTGTTGCGACTACGAACGATCCTTCTGGTAGTTTGATATTACCGACTTGTTTATCGATCAGCAGCTGTGCGTATGCGTTCTGAATCGCTGGAACGCATTGCGGGAACTCATCGATTAACACGACGACCGGCTTATCCGTCTCTTTGGGCCAGAAGTCAAGGGGTAAGAATCGTGCTGTTTCGGCGTCTGTTGTAGGTATTCCTCGAACGTCTAAAGGATCGGTTAAGGGCGCTGGAATATGTACTAAGTGTAGGCCTTTGGACTTGGCGTACTGGCGTACTGAGGCCGTTTTAGCGGTTCCGGGTGCCCCTTTAAGGAACACAGACATATTGGCTTTATGCGCGGTTTCTAGGGCTTGTGGGATTTGTGATATTTTCATGTTTACTCCAAGTAGGTTTCATAGGTTTACTTATGTTGGCTGGAAATCAAACTCTTCTACAAAGGCTGTGATTTCGTTCTGAATGTAAGGTTTGATGTACTCGTAGGCGTCGTCTATTAGCTCTACGACGGCTTTTGGCTCCCAGTTTTCAAAGGGCTCCCAGATGTGTTCTTTGATGTATGCATCTTGGAGCTCGATACTGAGGTCGTTCCAATCGAAGGGTATAGCATCGGTTAGGTAGAGGCCTGACAGATGTCGGTATAGTTTTTTATCTCTCATGTCAACTCCATAAAGTGTTGGTGAAATGCTCGTGTAGAGCACGATTCACTATAATTCTCGTTGTGTAGCGGGTAGATCTTGTACGTTTTTGCAATTTTTTCATATATGTAAGTTAGTCCTCGTTGATAGCCTTCAAGCCCGTGATTTCCACGGGGTTCGTTTATACATTTGCAGAGGTTCATACTTCTTCTCCGTCTATTACAATGGTTCTTGATAGGTAAATATCGAACTCTTCAGGATTTCCTAGGCATTCTACGTCTGTGTAGTCTTCGCCTATGCGCATAAACCCGAAGTTTTCACTGGTTTCTATATTAGCTATGGCTTGTTCTATGATGTGTATTTCAGGGTAAGTGCTATACCATTTCCAGTTTACGAATGTGTAAACCATGTAGGTGCTTTTATCGGTTATAGTTGTAGCGTTTTGTAGGGCCGGTTTTAGCCCTGGTGTTTGTAGTATTTGGTCTGCTAGCTCGGTTTTATCTATCGCTAGAGCCACTATGGATCGATACCCCATGGTGATTCTCCTGTTAGCTATATAAAAATACCTGACGGTCTTAGCCAGAGATTCTCAGGCACGTCAGCTATAGCACCGCTGATTTCGGAGGATACGCTCATAATAAGTGTGGATCGTATCTGTGACACTACTTGTCTCGCAAAGTATGCGCCAGTGAAATCAGCACCGGAACTGATCGCTATTATGTCCCCTGCGAAAGGGTATTTCTGGCTAGGAAATCTTTATATTAATAAAACGCTAACAAGTGCATCAACCGGACTCCGCTTCGCTACGCCGGTTATGCTGTCGTTAGGTTAAGTACGGCTCCTTCTTATTACCCTTTATATGATTACGCACGACCAGGGATTACCGACGGTCGCTTCAGCTCAAAAATCTCAGTACGGGGGCTGTAGCGTTACAGATAAGAAGCGTGTGGCAGCCGTGGACACTGGGAGGAATGTCGTGCTACCGTTTATCTGTAATGCAGGGTGTAGCCGTTGTTTAGGTAGTGGGTACAGAGCTTATAAGTGACGTAATCAATAAGCCCACGCTGATCGAGGTCATCGATGTCGGTCTGAGTTAGAGGGCCGTCGGTGAATGTGCTAAGTGCTTCGTGTAGGTTTTCTGAAATTATGTTGGTGGTAAGGGTTTTTTCAGTTGTTTTTTCGGCTATTATTCTCATCGTGATAATCCACGGCGTTGTTAGGGGTTAGGGAATCGTTCGTTTTTACATCTTTGTTTATCGGGCTGTATTGATCGGCAACCCAGTACACCATCCATGGTGGGGAGTTTCCATTTGGGCTGTATACGGTAAATGGTATATCGTTCATGGGCTGGGTTCTATGTTGGGTGGCTGGTGTGGCGCACTGACCCTATGCCAGTGCTGCTTTGCTCTCCCGACTCAGATTAGGGATCGCTCGGCGTGCCACATTGTTTTGTAGGATTTGCTCTATGCCCGCAATACGGGCAACTTATAATTTGGGGTTCGAAATCTCCTATGCTCCACCATTTCTGGCAGTTTGAGCATAGGAAGTGGTATAGGGTTTCTATGCTGTAAGTGATCATAGGCTTGTATAGGTGTCAGTTATGTCCTGATAACCGGATTCTTCTTCAAGCAGGTCTAGGTTTGAAAATACCCAGTCGTATTTATCTTGATCTAGTTCAGTTATATTGTATGGATGTAGTTCAGTAGTTTTCATCGTATTCGACTCTATCATCTGATTGCAGGTCATCTGTACTTGGGGGTGGCGGCATTAATGCGGCTGTGTCGCTTCTACTGGTGTAGAAGCAGTTCCAGTCCATGTATTCAAGGCAGTCACAGTTATTTACGTCCATAGATGTATGTCATTGGGGATATTATGTTAGATGTTTTGCCTGTTTGATACCCTAGTCTTGGGTTCAGGTCTTGTAAGTACGCGTGCCAGTGGTTTGGGTCTGTTGGTACTCCGCATCTGAGCTCTATGTAGTTATCACCTGTACGACGGTCGTAGGGCTGCGTTCTAAGTTCTACTAGCATCTCTGAATTCATAGTTATCCCAGTATGGTTGCGGGTCGTGGTTCTGTAGTGGGAACTTATGATTCCACTCAGCGTTAGTACCTACTATAGATTCGTACATGGTTTCATGAGCACGGCCTTGGTTTACGGGTACTGGGTGGTCATCATTAATCATAGTTCTACCATTGGTGATATATATTCGGTGTCTTTGTACTGATAACCAGGCTCCCAGTCTGCGAGGTCATCGTCTTCTTGATAGAACTCAGGTTCGTATGTGGTTTCATCTTGGCGGGGTCGTGGAGGGCCATGTGCGGGGTTTTCTAGCATTTCAATGTACATATACTTCGTCCCATTCTTCTTCAGTTATATAGTTTACACCTCCATTCTCATTGTCCCACTGGTCATAGGGTGTTATGCATTCCGCTAGTATGGCTACACCATTTGGCGGTAGTTCTGTTAGTGCTTTTGGGGTCTTGTCCATAGCTCATCACTTACATAGGGCGCTACTGCGTGTACTGTGGATACATAGTCGTAAGCGTCGTCATCAACGTTTACATCTTTGTCTAATATCTTTGTGGCCGGTGCAGTATTCTATTGGCATATCAACCATAGATTTCACTCCATTCTTCATCTGATACGTAGCTCACGCACTCATCTTCGGTCTGGATGTAGGTGTATGGGGATTTGTTGTCATTAGGTAGTGTGTTGTCTGCGGTGAGTCTCTTTGAATCATAGTCTGAGGGCCGGTTGTCATCGTACATAAGGGGCTTCTCCGTTGTGCCAGCGTAGATTATCAGTGGCGAGTTGGTCTATGTAGTTTAGATAGTAATCAAGTCCATAGAGACATTGTACATGGCCTTCGGACTTGATGCAGGTGCTAAGTGCTTCGTCTGGGTTGGCGTGTGGATTGTATTTGGCGTCGTTAGTCATTGTAGTCTGTGTCATCATAAGGTACTTGGTTATCAGCTGGAGGTATTAATGCCAGTATTGATGCCTTTGGAGCACAGTCATCTGTTGGTGCATGTGCTGCGAAGTGGGTGAGTATGTCTGTGTGCCCTAGCACGATGTGGTTTGTTCGGTCTTTAGTCTTCATAGCAAGTTTTCCCTTAGATCATTGAACTTGAGGATTAGGGTGTCAGCGTTATCTGCTTGTAGGGTGGTTATCCCGACGTGGTGTAGCATGAAGTGCAGATACATGATTGATTTGTTACTTATATCATAGGCTTTACTTAGGTGATGCACCCGAGATTTTAGGTGGTTTAATTCAAAGTCTGATTTATATAATAACAGAGTGCGTTCACTCGTTGTGTGTAGCTTCCACGGGTGGGGTATCTGTTGATTTTGGGCGTTGGCTTTATAGACATGTGTACAGTATATACAGTAGGAACTGCGCCCATCGAGTGATGCACTTCGTACTGGGAATAGGTACTTTGGATGCGTTGTTTTACAGCGTCTACAGGTTTTTTCCGGTTTTTCTACGGCTTTTTTCTTTTTTTCTTGGTGCTTCTGGAAGCGTTCTGCCTCTAATCGATCCAATTCTTCATTTTTTCGTTGTGCTCGGATCATGCATCCACGGCAGATTTTCTTACCGTCAAAGTAATCTAGGGTGTCTTTTCTACCGCATGATGGACAGCGGATTAGATTTGGTGTGTTGCGCTTCAATTTTAGACAGTCTTTGCACGTCGCACTACGGGCGAAGAACTTTGTATTAGGAAGTATTTGGAAGCAGCGTTGGCATTCTTTTGTATCCATGATTTTGTGGCACCTCGATTTTGCAAACTTTTTGCAAAGTTATAACAGAGATTCGTTTTTGCTATAACTCTGAAAAAAATGGATTTTTTACTTGTTTTTTGGGTGGTTTGTAAGTTACTGATTTATATAGCCCTGTTGTATTATTGTTTATAAATTTGATTTATATATTTCTCTAATTGATGTGAATATATAATATAGGGGTAGAAAATAGACCATGACCCCATGGATTGTTGTAACTCAGTGAAAGCAGGAAAAAAATATTAATCAAAATTTTAAGCGAAAGTATAACAAAGGCATGGTCACTTGCTGTAATAGGACTTGAATTTACCCTCTGCACCCAGTGGTAAATCATTACACCATTCTGG